>Ga0206929_1002_pt1 | contig 65328 bp, 54 predicted proteins | sample Alteio_BWOrgHeat_19_FD_152929 | JGI IMG/M metagenome (GOLD analysis project Ga0206929, IMG submission 152929) | Enriched cells from forest soil in Barre Woods Harvard Forest LTER site, Petersham, Massachusetts, United States -... | ecosystem: Environmental > Terrestrial > Soil > Temperate forest >...
GATAGGCGCCTGCATCGGATTTCTTTGGTATAATTCATATCCGGCAACCGTGTTCATGGGAGATACGGGCAGTTTAACGCTGGGGGGTATTATCGCAGCCCTGGCCGTAATCGTGCGTAAGGAATTACTGATTCCCATTTTCTGTGGCGTTTTTCTGGTAGAAAATATCAGTGTGGTACTACAGGTAAGTTATTTCAAATATACCAGGCGAAAATATGGTGAGGGAAAAAGGATATTCCTGATGAGTCCCCTGCATCATCATTACCAGAAATTAGGTTATAACGAAAGTAAAATAGTAACGCGATTCTGGATTGTAACCATCCTGTGTGTTGTATTTGCAATCGTGACTTTGAAGATAAGATAGTTTTGAATTTAGACAGATCCGTCCCTGAAAACGACCAGATTATTGTGGTGCAGTATTTATCTATGCTTTTGAAAAACCAAATCCCCCCTACTACCGCGTGAAAGTGATTGCGTTCAATCACTGATTATGTGAAAGTAGAAAAGAGGAAAATCTTTAAGCGTTACGCGTTATGCTTTCAGCTTAAAAATTGTTATGACAAAACTGATTATTCTGGGTGCCGGTGAAAGCGGCGTGGGTGCAGCCATACTGGCTGCCAAAGAAGGTTATATGGTATTTGTTTCCGATGCAGGAAAAATTGCAGAGAAGTATAAATCTGTATTGGTAGAAAAGGGGATAGAATTCGAAGAGGGTAAGCACAGTGAGGAAAAGATTTTGTCAGCAGACGAAGTCATGAAGAGTCCTGGTATACCCGATAAAAGTTCTTTGATAATTCAAATACGGAGTAAAGGCATTCCGGTGATCAGTGAAATTGAATTGGCATACCGTCATAAAGGGAGCAGCAGGATCCTGGGTGTAACAGGAAGTAACGGGAAAACAACTACTACATCACTGGCTTACCATATATGCCGTCATGGTGGATTGGATTGTGCACTGGTTGGAAATATCGGCATTTCTATTGCCAGGCAGGTTGCCGAAGACCCGAAGGAGTGGTATATAGTCGAAATCAGCAGTTTTCAACTGGACGATATCCAGGCGTTTCGACCCGATATAGCCATACTGACAAATATTACGGAGGATCATTTAGACAGGTACGAATACAAATTTGAAAATTATATAAGAAGCAAATTCAGTATTGTAAAAAACCAGGCGAAAACGGATTTTTTTATTTATTGCGCAGACGATCCCGTCATAAAGCAACATATAGAAGAATTCCCATTTCAATCTAACCCATTACCATATACTATGCAACAGGAACCAAATCAGGGAGGTTTTATCAGGAACGGGCAAATGAATTTGCAGGCGGGGAGTGAAACCCTGAGAATGAGCATTTATGATTTTGCGCTGAAGGGAATACATAACCAGTATAATACGATGGCTGCGGGGCTCGCCGCCGTCACCATCGGAATTCGTAAGGATAAGATCCGCGAAGCAGTGCAGAGTTTTGAATCACTGGAACACAGAATGGAATATGTGAGTACCGTACGGGGCGTGGAATTTATCAACGACAGCAAGGCAACGAATGTAAATTCTACCTGGTTTGCCCTGGAAAGTATGCAGAAACCCGTGGTACTGATTCTGGGTGGAGTGGACAAGGGAAATGATTATTCACTGATGCGCAGTCTGGTGAAAGAAAAAGTAAAAGCCATTGTGTGTATGGGCGTCGATAACCGGAAAATTCATGAAGCATTTCAAAACGACGTTGAGGTGATAGTAGATACCAGTTCAGCAAAGGAAGCAGTTAAAAACAGTTTTCATCTGGCTGGTAAAGGCGATGTTGTTTTGCTGAGTCCGGCCTGTGCCAGTTTTGATTTATTTAAGAATTATGAAGACAGGGGAAAACAATTCAAGGAAGCCGTGAGAGATCTGTAGAAAATTCAATACTTGAAATGAAAATGCAGGAAAACAGCACGATCGAAATGAGAGCATTTAAACACCTGGGTTCCAGAACCAAAGGTGATAAAGTTATCTGGGCAGTTGTCGTATTACTGGCCCTGATGTCGTTACTCGCTGTTTACAGCTCAACCGGCCTGCTCGCTTATAAAATGTATAAAGGGAACACGGAAATCTATCTGTTCAAACAATTTGCATTTATCATCGCGGGTGTAATGATCATCTATTTTGCGCATATGGTCAATTATGTTATTTATGCGCGGGTGGCTAAGATTCTTTTTCTGATATCCATACCATTATTATTCTATACTTTATTTTTCGGTGTGAAACTGAATGAAGGCAGCCGCTGGATCAGGCTGCCGATCGTAAACATGACCTTTCAGACCTCCGATCTGGCAAAGCTTGCGTTGATTATGTATATCAGCCGGTTGTTAAGCAGAAAGCAGGACCAGATAAAAGATTTTAGAAATGGATTTTTGCCCGTGATTCTTCCGGTGGCGGTGGTTTGCCTGTTGATCGTACCTGCTAATCTTTCCACTGCCTTGCTCATCGGTGCGACCTGTATGATGCTGATGTTCATCGGAAGGGTCAGTGGCAAACATCTGTTACTGACAATGGGAATTGTAATGATTCCGGTCCTTATTCTCATCCTGGCAGCCGTTGTAAGGCATAAATCTTCTGACACGCCGCTGGTCAAGTCAAAAACGGAATCACGTTCAGGTTTATTCGTCCGGGTGGATACCTGGGTCAACCGCGTGGAGAACTTTATATATGGCACGAAGACAGATAAGATGGATGATAATTATCAGGTGAACCAGGCGAAAATTGCTGTAGCCAATGGTGGATGGATCGGCCTGGGACCAGGGAACAGCCGTCAGCGAAATTTCCTTCCGCATCCTTATTCTGATTTTATTTATGCGATCATTATCGAAGAATATGGTTTGATCGGCGGGGCTATTATCATGTTTATCTACCTGGTATTTTTATTCAGAAGCATTCGGATTTTTAAGAAATGTCCCTTTGCTTTCGGAGCCTTTCTTGCCCTGGGTCTGAGTTTTACATTAATGATCCAGGCCATTGCAAACATGGCAGTAAATGTGAACCTTTTTCCGGTTACGGGTGTAACCCTGCCCCTGATCAGTATGGGAGGCAGTTCCTTTTTATTTACATGCCTGGCAATAGGGATTATATTAAGTGTTGCACGAAATGCTGAAAGAATTGAAGGAGAGGCCAAGGTAAAGAACGAAGAAGCTAAGGACATTGAAGAGGAGGAAATTGAGGAGGAAGAAAATAAGGAACCTGCTTTCGCATAAAAAAGGAGTGTTGGGAAAAAAAATTATTATAGCAGGAGGCGGAACCGGCGGTCATATTTTCCCCGCCCTGTCGATTGCAAATGCATTGAGAAAAAAAGAACCGGATATGGATATTCTTTTTGTTGGCGCAAAGGGTAAAATGGAAATGGAGAAAATCCCGGAAGCGGGATATCCCATTAAAGGAATTGATATTGCCGGTTTTAATAGAAGTTCATTGATAAAAAATGTAAGCCTGCCTTATAAATTAATTAAAAGTTTTCTTCAGGTAAAAGGAATTTTTAAAACATTTAAACCCGAGGCTGCCATCGGCGTGGGCGGTTACAGCACTTTTCCCGTGCTTCGTTATGCGCAGGCCAGAGGCATCCCCACTTTTATACACGAGTCAAATTCCATTGCCGGAAGGGCTAACAGGATGCTTGGGAAAAAAGCAACCCGGATTTTTACGGCAAGCGACGGAATGGAAAAGTTTTTTCCCGGTACAAAACTCATGCATACCGGAAATCCTGTGCGGATGAATGTTGTATCAAACCAAATTTCAAGAGAAAAGGGTATTGCATTTTTCGGTCTGGATCCGTCACTCACCACGGTGTTGGTAACCGGAGGCAGTCTGGGAGCCAGATCTATGAATGAGGCGATAGACGCCGGTATTCCCCTCTTGATTAAAAATAAAATCCAGTTGATATGGCAAACCGGAAAATCATTTTCTAAACAGGCCGCTGCCCATGCCGAAGAATCGAAATTAATATGGACCGGTGAATTTATTTCGAAAATGGAATATGCCTATGCCGCAGCAGACATAGTCGTTTCGAGATCAGGCTCCGTTTTGTATGAATTGTGTGTTGTAAGAAAACCAGTGATCTTCATTCCTTTTCCTCACGCTGCAGAAGATCACCAAACGGCAAACGCTCAAAATCTGGTAAATAAAAATGCGGCTATCATGATCTCCGACAAGGATGCACCGGAGCAATTGGTACCTGAAATCATCCGACTGGCCTATAATAAACCTGAGCAGGAGATACTAAAGGAAAATATTGGTAAAATGGCGATCACGGACGCTGACGAAAAAATTGCGGCTGAAATTCTTAAAATACTGAATGACTGATCTGAAACATATAAAGAATATTTATTTCATCGGTATCGGAGGTATCGGTATGAGTGCTCTGGCGCGTTATTTCCGTTTGCAGGGAAAACGGGTGGCCGGGTACGATAAGACAGAAACCCCGCTCACAAAGGCTTTAATGGAAGAGGGAATTCAGGTATCATACGTTGACGATGCCCAGTCTGTACCCAAAGATGTCCAACTGGTAGTTTATACGCCGGCAATTCCGAAAGATCACCAGGGACTGAATTATTACAGGGACCATGGTTATGAATTATTAAAACGAAGCGAAGTACTGGGGTTGATCACAGCAGATTCTTTGAATGTCTGTGTTGCCGGCACACACGGTAAAACAACCATCAGCACCATGATTGCGCATATTCTACGCGACAGTGGCATGGGATCCAACGCTTTTCTTGGTGGAATATCTGTGAACTACAATACGAATTTCTGGAGCGATAAAAATAATATCTGCGTGGTGGAGGCTGATGAATATGACCGGAGTTTCCTGAAGCTTCACCCTGATATTGCGGTCATCAGTTCCATGGACGCGGACCATCTCGATATATATGGAACAAAGCAGGCCGTGGAAGAAGCTTTTATTGCTTTTAGCCAAAAAATAAAATCAGGCGGTACGCTGGTTCAAAAACACGGATTGCCCATTCCCAGGCCGGTCGGAAACATACAGCAACTCAGCTATCACCTGACCGATCATAACGCAGACATATATACGAAGAACCTGCGTATCCTGTCGGGCCATTATATTTTTGATGTGGAAGGTAAAGAGGGCAAAATGAAAGACGTACAGCTCAATGTAGGCGGATGGCATAATGTGGAAAATGCGTTGGCCGCCATTTCGGCCTGTCGCGTACTGGGGTTATCGGAAAGAAAAATCCTGCCGGCTCTCTATTCCTACCGTGGCGTCAGAAGACGGTTTGAATATCACGTGCAATCTGAGTCGATTGTCTTTATAGATGATTATGCACATCATCCGGGAGAGCTTGAAGCGATGATCAGCAGTGCGAGGCAACTTTTTCCTGACAGAAAAATGGTGGTTGTTTTTCAACCGCATTTATACAGCAGAACAAGGGATTTTGCCAATGAATTTGCGAAGGTGCTTGACAAAGCGGATGAAGTGATCCTGCTACCGGTTTATCCGGCCCGGGAACTGCCCATTGATGGAGTCAGCAGCGAAATTATTTCAGGCAAAATGAATGCGACAAACAAAAGGATTCTGAATAAAGCAGAAGTGCTTGCCTGGGCTGCCAAGATCAGGCCGGAGGAAAAGATATTACTGATTACGGCAGGGGCCGGAGATATAGACGAAATCGTTCATCCACTGGAAACCTTACTAAAGACAAAATGAATATAAAAAGCCCATTGAAAAAGTTTTTTATGATTGTTCTCTGGTGCCTCTTGGGCGGCTCCGGACTGGCACTCCTCATTGCAGCCATCAACGCGAAAAACAGCAGTTTTTGCAATGGGATGGAGGTTGAGATCAACGGTGGCGGTAAAGCTTTTTTTCTGAGTAAAAAAGAAGTGACCTCCATGCTGGAATCAGAGGGTATCAGGGACCTTCATAATAAAAAAGTTGTATCTATCGACCTGTTAAAGTTGGAAGGCATTCTTCGCAGAAACAGCTGGATTAAAGACGCACAACTTTATTTTGACAATAATCAAATTCTAATGCTTCGGATTCAGGAGCGAAAACCAATTGCCAGATTGTTCACTACAAATGGTAACAGCTATATGATAGACAGTGCGGGGATACAAATGGCACTTGGTGAAAGAAATGCGTTCAGGCTTCCGGTATTCACCGGTTATCCCTCAGAAAAATTCGGTTTGAAACGTGATAGCGCTTTGAACCATCAGATCAGGGACCTCGCTATTTTTCTGAATAATAATACTTTTTGGTCCAACCAGGTGCAGGAAATAAATATCAGTTCTTTAAAAACATTCCGCTTGACGCCATTGATCGGTAACCAGCTGATTGAATTCGGCGATGGAAGCGAATATGAGAATAAATTTCAAAAGCTTTTTACTTTTTATAAAAAAGTGATGGCGCAAACTGGCTTTGAATATTATACCCATATCAATCTCAGTTTTCAGAATCAGGTAATCGCTACCCGCAAGCAGGGAACTATATCGCGTGCAGATTCCATACAGGCCAGGAAAAATGTAATGGAATTTATCCGCCTTGCTCAGAAAATGCAATCAGACACGGTAAAAATCAGGGAAATAAAACCATTGGAAAAAAATACTATAACAGAGCAAAACCTCCGGAGTTATGATCTGCCGGAAGAAAACGAAAATAACAACAATCAAACAGGTATTAAACATCAACAACAACAGTAAAACAAACTAAACCATGAACCAGGAACAACCCATTATTGTAGGACTCGACATAGGCACAACAAAAATTGCAGCCATCGCAGGCCGTAAAAACGAATATGGCAAATTGGAAATCTTAGGCTTTGGCCGGGCAAACTCTAACGGTGTCAAGCACGGACAGGTATTGAATATTGACGAAACGATTAAAGCCATCCGCATGGCCCTGGATAACTGTTATGCATCTAATCCCAACCTGAGTATTTCAGAAGTGTATGTAGGCATCGCAGGCCATCACATTAAAAGTTTACAAACCCGTGGTGATATTGTAAGACAGAGTACCGAAAATGAGATAACCCAGAAAGAAATTGACCAGCTGGTCGCAGATCAGTATAAAACCTATATTCCCGCGGGCGATCAGATCATTGATGTGATACCTCAGGAATTTGCGGTTGATAATTTCCAGAATATCATAAGTCCGATAGGATATGGAGGCGTGAAGGTGGGTGCTAATTTTCATATTATAACCGGAGATAAAAATGCGATCAAAAATATCAGCCGTGCTGTTGAAAAAAGCGGATTGCAAACAAAAGATCTGGTATTGCAACCACTGGCATCTGCAGCAGCGGTGATGGGTCAGGAAGACCTTGAAGCAGGCGTAGCCATTGTAGATATTGGCGGCGGCACCACCGACCTGGCTGTGTTTTATGAAGGTATACTCAAGCACACGGCGGTTATCCCCTTTGGCGGAGAAAATATTACCAATGATATTAAAACGGGACTGGGTGTTTTGAAAACCCAGGCTGAACAAATGAAGGTGCAGTTTGGGTCGGCACTTTCCAACGAAGCCAAGGGAAATGCCTTTATTACGATTCCGGGTTTGCGGGGGATGCCTGCAAAAGAAATCAGCGTGAAAAATCTTGCTAACATCATTCAGGCGCGCATGAGTGAGATCATGGATTTTGTTTCATATCACCTGAAGCAAGTGGGCCTGGATAATAAGATGCTGAACGGTGGCATCGTTCTCACCGGTGGCGGCGCCCAGCTGAAACACCTGATTCAACTGACTGAATACGTAACAGGATTAAATGCAAGAATCGGTTATCCAAATGAGCATCTGGCGTCGGGACAAATTGAAGAACTTTCCAGACCAACCTATTCTACCTGCATCGGATTAATATTGAAAGGATACAGTGATTATGAACATAATCGCAAGCAATTTGAAAAAACACATGTACAGGTAGATATTCCAACGGCATTAAAAACGCCGGAATTGACGAAAGAGCCGGTCGTAGTCTCAGAAGAAACGAAACAATTGGAAAGGATTATACACAGACGTGGAATAAAAGATTTCTGGGGTAAGTTCAAAGACGGTATCATTGATCTGTTCAAGGAAGAAGAAGATCACGCACTTTAATTCTATACTAACCAATAATTCTATTTTATGATCCAGTTTGATTTACCTAAAGAAAGATCGTCCATAATAAAAGTGATTGGCGTGGGAGGTGGCGGAAGTAATGCAGTCAACCACATGTTTGGACAAAATATCGAAGGAGTCAATTTCATTATTTGTAATACGGATGCCCAGGCGCTGGCACAAAGTCGCGTTGCCAATAGGATACAGCTTGGACCTTTATTAACTCAGGGTCTCGGTGCCGGGGCAAATCCTGATATTGGCCGTCAGGCCACAGAAGAAAGTCTGGAGGAAATTAAATCGATTCTGGAAGTAAATACCAAAATGGCCTTTATTACTGCGGGCATGGGAGGTGGAACCGGAACGGGTGGTGCACCGATACTTGCAAAAATCTGCAAGGATCTGGGTATACTAACGGTTGGCATTGTAACAACACCGTTTTCTTATGAAGGCAGAAAAAGACAGTTGCAGGCCGAAGAAGGAATTTCCCTGCTGAAGGACTATGTCGACACGCTGCTGGTAATCAGCAACGATAAACTGCGTCATCAGTTTGGGAATCTGAAAATGAAAGAAGCATTTTCGAGAGCGGACAACGTATTGGCAACTGCAGCCAAATGCATAACGGATGTTATCAATAGCACCGGCCAGATCAATGTGGATTTTGCAGATGTTTGCACCGTGATGCGAAATGGTGGTGTGGCAATTCTGGGAAGTTCCGCCGCTTCGGGTAATAATCGTGCACAACAAGCCATCGAAGAGGCATTGAATTCGCCATTACTCAACGACAATGATATTCGCGGTGCGAAATGGATTCTCATCAATATCAATTCTTCAGAGGGGGATCATGAATTTACCATGGATGAGGTAGAAATCATACAACAACATCTGATCGGACAGGCAGGAGAAGATACCGATGTTATCCTCGGACTGGGATACGACGCAGCGTTGGGCGACAAGATCGGAATAACAATTATTGCTACCGGATTTGAGTATAAGGACCCGTTTAAACGCGCTGAAAAACCAGCCGCGCCAAAAAAAGAGGAAAAGATTGTAATGCCTCTGCAGATGCCTGTAACGGAAATGCTAAAACCAAAAGAGAGTCCTGTAGCAGAGTCGTCTAATGGAAAACACTTAGTTGAAGCCGTTAGCACACAACTTGTTTCGGTAGCCATACCGACGCGATCACAAGAACTGGAACCCAGGCTGGTAGAGGTTCCTGAGCCTGTCGCTCAGCATAAAAAAACCGGTCCGGTAGTGGTCATGCCGGCAAAAGCCGAAAGCCCCATACGGACAGAACAGCCCGTGGAAAAAAAGATCATGGAAGAACCAATAGAATGGATATTTTCGCAGGGTACCGTTTCCTCATTTAGAGAAAACGATCCGGAGAAAAAACCAGCCACAAATATTCCGCCGCCGATATCGGGCGGATATCTATCAAGGCCAACCAATATTTACGATGAAGAACCCTCAGAACCCCTGTCAGAAGAATCAAGCTTGAAAGATCATATAGTTTTAACTGCGACTGCCAAACATCCGGTTCAGGATGAAAATCCTTCTACTGATATGCAGCTCGTTTTTAAAGATGAAATTCCAGCGGCGGATGTGCCTCGGGCCCATCAAACACAAACGGTATCTATGGCGGATCAGCCTGCAGAGGAGCCTGCCGTGCAGGACGAAGCAGAAGGTCTGAAACGCCGTGCAGCAGAGAGGATCAACAAATTGCGCAACTTGTCGTTCAACATGAATGCTGCGGATCCGAATAATGAGTTTGAAATTGTGCCGGCCTACATCCGCCGAAATCTGGAACTGTATAATACAGTAACCAGCGTGGAAAGTTTTTACAGCCAGTATGAAGTTAAATCGGAGAATAATAATCAGGGAGAAATCAGTACCATCAATAGCTTTTTGGATGGCAGAAAACCAGATTAACTTCTTTCAAATCGTTTGTTTTTAGTTGTTTAATCCCTTCCCGCTTTTGCGGGAGGGGATTTTTTTTCGCTTTATCAAAGAACATTTCATGGATACGGTAATCATTACGGGTGGGACCGGTTTGATCGGAACTGCTTTATCAAAGTTCCTTCTGTCCCGGGGCTATCAGGTAGTCATTTTAACGAGAAATCCGAAGTCACAAAAGAATTCTTCACCTGGAATTTCTTATGCAGCCTGGGATGTTAAGGACCAAAACGTTGATGAAGAAGTATTCAAAAAAGCGAATTATATTATTCACCTCGCCGGAGCAGGTGTAGCGGATAAACCCTGGACGGAAAAAAGGAAAAAGGAAATAATAGAGAGCCGTACAAAGAGCAGCGGTCTTTTGGTAAATGCGATGAACAGTATTCCTAATAACATCATATCAGTGGTGAGTGCTTCAGCAATAGGGTGGTATGAACAAAATAAAGCTTACCAGTCGGTTGAAACTGATCCCCCGGCCACCGATTTTCTGGGCGAAACCTGCGTGGCCTGGGAGAACGCGATAAAACCGGTTGAGGGACTAGGGAAAAGACTTGTTATTCTTCGCACCGGTATCGTGTTGAGCAACGATGGAGGAGCATTTCCTGCATTTAAAAAGCCTATTCAATATGGCATCGCAGGCATATTAGGAAATGGCAAACAAATGATCAGCTGGATTCACATCGAGGACCTCTGCCGGTTATATTTAGAAGCCATGGTGAACAGTGCCTGGTCCGGAGTTTACAATGCGGTTTCACCTGGTCCTGTAAATAACCGGAATTTTACCATAACACTGGCAAAAAAAATGAAGGGCAGTTTTTTCTTACCCATACCGGTGCCCAATTTTATACTACGCATGATGTTGGGTGATCGTAGTGAAGAGGTTCTTAAAAACAGCAATATCAGTGCAAATAAAATAAAAGGGCAGGGGTTCCAATTCATTTACCCGACGATTGAAACGGCATTCACAGACCTCACCGGACGTTAATTAGTTTTTATTTCCGCCCGACACCTTACTATTCGGCAATTTGGAGTTTACCGGCATGGTAGTATACAAGGTGGGATTCACTTTAGTGGTGTCCCCCTGGTATACCCAGGTGGTTTCCTGAACATACTTATTAAAGGCCTTGTTTACATCCTCTGCACTAACTTTTTTTAAATCCTCGTTTATGCGGAGAGAACGCTTCCAGTCGTTGAATAATATTTCATTGGATGCCAGTGACGCGGCCTGCGCGGCATTCGTTTCCATTTTCGAATAAAATCCGGTCACATAACCCATTTTGGAATTTTTTACTTCTTCCGCTGTAAATCCTTCCACATGTGTTTTCTCAATCAGCTGATCCATAACACCGATATATTTATCCGGATTGGTTGTGGAAACCCTGAAAACCGTATAGGGGGTTAACCCGCCAACGAAAAAAGCCTGGGGTGCATAGGACAAGCCATTATTTGTTCTGACTTCCAGATATTGTTTATCAGAAAATATATCCATCGCAATAATGAATGCGTTGAATTCTGAAGAACCGGGTTGCGGACCACTGGTGACACCCTGAATATAATTTGTGGCTACCGATTTTTTTTGCTCCGTAAAAGTATTCCGGACAGGTGAATAATTATAGCGATTCAATTTTACGGTGTTTCCTTCCGGAATATTAGCAGTAAGTTCTTTTACTTTTTGTTCTATCGCCGAACGGTCAAGTTCGGCAACGACTACGATCAACATCCTGGAACGCGTAAGGATGGAGGTATAATAGGACTTTGTTTCGGATGGCGTCAGTTTGCTGACAATACTTTCCTCTCCATAGGGGGATTTCGAATAATCCTTTCCTTTAAAAGCCGTTTCCTTACCCATCTTGGAGATAGCAAAATCCGGTCTTGAACCGCGCGATTTTATTTTATTGATCGCATTTAATTTAACCCGGTCGAATTCAGCACTGTCAAATAAAGGAACAGTCAGAGCATCGCTATACAATGGCCAAACCTGATCCAGATCGCTCTTGATACAATTGAGTGTCAGATAAGAATAGTCCATACCCGCAGTTCCTTCAATTTCTGCACTTACTTTGTCCAGTTTATCTTTAAATGCATTCTTGGAATCTTTTTTCGTGCCGCATTCGGTAAGAGCAGTGATGGCCAGATCCTCAATTCCGGCCTTGTCCGCAGGATAGTTCTGGACTCCGCCTTTGAACAATGTTAATACCTGGACAATTTCATTACCACTGGGTTGAACAATCACTTTTACACCGTTCACCGTCATCTCGTAGGCAGGTTTATTTTGAGCTGAAGCAGAAAAAGAACAAGCTGTCAGAACTATAATGCCGGTCAGGTTTTTTATAAAAGTTTGCATATATAAAATAAGATTATTGATATTATAAACCAGGTTTAAAATTTTCAGAAGCCTTTAATTCCTTATTCATTTCCGAATTGATGATCATCCCGGCGACATAAGGTTTTCCCGTGATATATTTTGCGATGAACCGCTGTATATCTGCCCTGGTTACTTTCTGGCAATTTTTTTCATAGTCAGTCATATAATCCAGGGAGGAGCTGCACCATGCCGCAGTAACGATACTGGCCTGCGCCGAAGGTTCCTCTCTCTGGCGTATCGCATTCCGGCGCATAATTTCTTTCGCGTCTTTTAACTGTTCATCAGAAAAATAGTCGTCATTACCCCACTGTTTGATCTGATTTAAAACTTCCGCATTACAAACCTGCAGTTTATCGGGATTGGGTCTCATATTGATGTCTATCGGACCAACATATCTCTCAACATCATAGTCTATATCTGCAGTGGACGCCAGGCCTTTATCTATTAAAGCCTGTTGCCATTTGGATGAATTCATACCAAGAATGGTCTGGAACACTTTTGCAGCAATGGTGGAAGCCGAGTCATTACGCGTATCAGGACCATGCCACCAGTACATCACAATAGGGGTTTGGGCAAGAGGGGATTCCATAACAAAATAGTCAGTAGAAATAAGAGGCAAAAATTCGGGAATCGGGTATTTTACCATTGGATCGAAACCACTGCTTTCCCAGCTTCCGAAAATATTTTTGGTTTTTGCAATAACCTCTTCGTGTTTTACATCCCCGCAAACAACCAGGATGGAGTTATTGGGAAAATAATATTTGTTTTTGATAACCATCATCTTTTCAGGAGTGGCAGTATTGATTATCTCGTGAATACCAATTCCGTTTTTTCGGGTAAATAAATTGCCCCATAGTTTTTTCTGGCAGGCAAAATATAATACATATAAAGGATCGCTTTCGGCACGCTGAAACTCTCCGTCCACTACAGGTCGCTCTTTTTGCATATCCTCCGTTCTGTATATCGGAAATCGTATCGCGGAATTCATAAATTGTAATCCCTGGGTCAAACTGTCTTTACTAAAAGTGAAATAATAATTCACCCGCTCGTCTCCGGTTGAGCCGTTATATAAGGCGCCCAGTTCCTGTGTGCGCTTTAGAAATTTAGCCTGGTCGGGATAATCTTTGTTTGCTTTAAAGAACATGTGTTCAAAAAGATGGGAAAGTCCGTTATAATTTGAGTCTTCTGTAAATGCGCCGTTTTTTACAGCTATTTCAATCGTAACCAGGGGTACTTTGTCATTTTCGATAACGACCAGGTCCAAACCGTTTGATAGTTTATCCCAATAGTAATGTTCGGGCAGCCGGGGCTGGGCAAGGGAAATAATAGAAACAAGGGTTAAATTCAGAACACAAATAAGTTTTTTCATTCATCGAAGTTTTAGTTTCCGTTCAAATTGGCTAATCATGTTTCAGAGGTCTGATTTCCGGAACCGCCAGCTTATAAATAAAATATAGATAATGATATACAGGGCAGCGATTGAAAGATATAAAGGAATATGTTTTTCCCAAAGGGCATAATTGCCGGGCGCAAGAATTCTGCGGGCAAACGGTTGAGGGATCAGACGGTCGGAAACTTCCTGGGGCAAATAATCAACCCATTCCTGTTTAAATTTATTCCTGCAAAGCGATACCACGAATTGTTCAATGATCATATACAGGAAGAAAACGCCCAGTGCCAACCCAGCCCGTTTGATCAGCATGGCAATTAATACGGCGATCAGGGAGTAGTCAAGTATTTCCACATAAAAAAACAAAATAAAGCGGTATTGATCCCAGCCGGGTTTTGACTGGACAGGTGTCTTTGTGATAAATCCGAAACATAAACAGGTCAAAACCACAATGCCTGTCACGAACAGATTCAATAAAAATACTTCAATCATTTTTATCCGGATAAATCTCCACCGGCTCCATCCGTCAATGACATTTTGCCGGTGAGTCCGGTAAGAATACTCGTTTGTAAATAAAGTGATAATTAAAATGGCAGGAATGAACATAAGCAAGCCCGAATTGAAAGGAACTGTGAGCCAGACATGCGGGAAAGAAAATGGGTTACCCAATATATTCTGTCCGTTTATTTTTGGGAAACTATTGTCCGTGATATCATAAATCACATAATTAAAAGCGGGAATGCATGCTGTAATAATTATCAGCAATACCCAGAATGTTCTGTAATATTTGAGTTTTAACCATTCAACACGAAGTGTATGCAGCAGATCGTTCATGATTAGTTACTTACATTATGGGTGAGCTCTATAAATACCGATTCGAGGCTTCTTTTCATAACCTGTAAAAAATTCAAAACAATATGATGTTCGAAGCAATGACGGTTTATCCATTCGGGTTCGGGAATTCTTTCAGAAAAATATACCTGAAAATGGTTCCCTGCCCGGACAATATTTTTTACTTGTGGTAAATGGTCTAAGATTTCTTTCAGTCCTGCCATATCTGCCGATCCCAGTTCGAGCCAGGATTCCTGATTCAATGTCGATAGAACATCTCCGGATTTTATCAGAAGTCCCTGCTGCAGTATGGCCACATGGGTACAAACTTTTTCCACTTCTGCCAGCAGATGGCTTGCCAGAATAATGGTTTTTCCGCCAGCCGCCAGATCAATTATTAATTGTCGGATTTCAGCTATGCCTGAAGGATCCAGCCCATTGGTCGGTTCATCAAAAACCAAAACAGCTGGATCACCAAGCAGGCAGGAAGCGATCGCAAGCCGCTGTTTCATCCCGAGGGAATATGTTTGGAATTTAGAATCCTTTCTTTCATAAAGCCTTACAAGTTTTAAAACACGTTCAATATCATCAACCGGTTTATGTTTGATAAGTGCTGCAATCTCAAGATTGTGCTGCGCGGATAGGTAGTGGTAAAAATTGGGTGTTTCAAGGAGTGTCCCGATTTCCCTTCTTTGATTTTCAGAAGGGGGATTTCCGAACCATGTATATGTTCCTGCACTCGCTATCAGAACATCCATTACGATGCCGAGCAAAGTGGTCTTCCCACTCCCGTTGGGCCCGAGAATACCGAATACGGCGCCTTCCGGAACATCAAATGAAACATCCTGCAAAGCTTTTATCCGGTTATAGGATTTACTGATATTTTTTAAGGATAGAATCGGCACCATAGAGAGTGGCTAAATTAGCGAATAAACCGTGGCATGGATGATCTATTGGGGAGGGTGCTGTTTATCATGATAGATACTGGAAAAATCTCCAAGAACGGCAAATCCATTATTGTCCCAGCTTAATTTATGAAGTCGCAGGTGATCAATATCAGTTTGTAAAACTTTTCTTGTATAAGGATTAATGGTTCCTCCTGCTTTTAAGGGCTCGGCTGTCGGGTCATATTGATAAGGAGGATCGCAAATGGTTCCCCTGGGATACATGATTCCGGGCTGACCCATTCCGCGGATATCCAATTTTTCCGGATGATCAAGGCCGATCGTATGCCCGTACTCATGTGCTGCAGTAGTTGAATTATTTATCAGATTGTCCAGTTTGAAATATCCTGTATTACACCGAATGCCATCTACGAATGATACGTGTACGGGAGAAACCTCTTCAATCCGAAAATAATTGTTCCGGGGATTGGTATTGTACCAGACTGTGTCAGGTGCGAGATCTTTTTCATAAAATCCGCGGATAATAAATTCTATACTGTACAACGCATTTTTTAAAACTACGGTCGCCGCAGGTTCGTTCCAATGATTGGTAATATCTTTTGCAATAGATTCGGCCAGTATAGCAGAACCGGCATCTCCATAAAAGAAAAAATCCGAATGTATACGGATGACTGATTCAGTTTTCAACCATTCAGCTTCTCCCATTATGGTACTAATGAATTAAAATGTTTATTGCAAAATGTCAAGCAGTCTACTTTCCAGTTCTTTTCCACGCAACCCTTTGGCCACTATGACTCCATTTTTATCTATCAGATAGTTCATCGGAATGCCTTTGATTCCATAAAGCGCCGCTGCGTCAGACTTCCACCCCTTCAAATCAGAAACCTGCGTCCAGTTCAGCCCGTCTTTTTTTATCGCCTGTAACCATTCATCTTTGGAATCATCAAGTGAAACTCCGAATATATCAAACCCTTTGCCGTGAAAGGTATGATAGGCTTTTACAATGTTTGGATTTTCCAGGCGACAGGGACCGCACCAGCTTGCCCAGAAATCCAACAGTACATAATGTCCCTTAAATGAAGACAGGAAAATGGGTTTTCCGTTTATATCATTGGCAGAAAAATCCGGTGCATTTTTTCCGATCGCTGTTTGTTTTGCTTTTTCTATAATGTCTGCCAGCTGTTTGCCAAAATACGTTTTCCTGGCAGCTGTATCCAGTTGCTGATACAGACTGTCTATCTGACCCAAACGTGGGTTGTAAGAAAAATTTGCATAAATCTCATAAGCAGAAACAACGGAAGAAGGATGTGACCTGGTAAAATCCATAACCAGTTGTTTTAATTCAAGGTCAAGGGCATTATACCTTATATCAAGACTATCCATCACTCGCTGATTCTTTTTAATTTGTGCTGCATCGTAGGCTTTGTCTGTTTCATCCATTCGATCGTTTACCGGTTTGCTGAGCTGATCCTTAAAATAGTTAAACTCATCCTGGGACTTCGTTCCGGTAATCTGAGCATAACGGAGAGAATCCTTTTTTATAAGGATCGATATTTTTCCGTTTTCAAGAAAAAATTGTTTGGTATGCTCATCAAATTCGATGGTACTTAGTTCAGGAATATCTGCCTTGCCACTGAATTTAAAAAAACCATGATCCAGTGCGAACGAATCTATTTTCCCGGACTCCCGGTGGTGCAGGTAAATGATCCCGGTATCCTGACCTGTAACCTTCCCGATGATCGCGTAGGCTGTATCAGATTTTTCCTGTGTCATATTGGAAGACTCATTACCATGACACGCAACAAGAATGAACAACGCTGCAGAAATAACGGCAAAAAATGTTCTTTTCATAGGGATCAATTTCTGACCGGTTTGCCGGACTTTATTACGCTTTGTAATCTTTCGAGTGTTTTCTTTTCACCGCAGAGAGAAAGAAAGGCCTGTCTTTCCAGATCCAGCAGGTATTGTTCCGAAACCTGCGCAGGTTCGCTCAGATCACCACCACACATCACATATGCCAGTTTTCTGGCAACCAGTACATCATGATCCGTTGCATAGTTTCCCCGCCACATGCCATGTATTCCTGCATACAGAGCCCCCAATGCAGAACGACCCAGCACTTTAATATCCGTTCTTCGGGTAGGTTCTGTATAACCATCCTCGTATAATTCCATTACAGCATTTTTTGCGTCTCCAATCCTTCGGTCAGGATTAATGGAAACATAATCCCTTCCCGTTTTCAGTATACCAAGATCAAAGGCTTCCAGTGCGGATGTAGAAACTTTTGCAGTAGCAATCGTAAAGAAGCGGTTTTTCAATGTGATCGTTTCAGGTTCATCCGCATGCAACTCATCCGAAGCCCGTAAGGCAAATTCCTTGGTTCCGCCACCACCCGGAATCAAACCAACTCCCAGTTCTACCAATCCGATATAGGATTCAGCAGCCGGTACTACTTTGTCTGCATGTAAACTCAATTCACAGGCTCCGCCCAATGTTAGTCCCTGTGGAGCTACGACCACTGGAATGGCCGAATACCTGGCCCGCATCATGGTGTTCTGAAATAAGCGAACGGCCATGTCCAGTTCTTCAAATTCCTGGTCTACAGCCAGCATAAAAATCATCCCTACGTTTGCGCCTGCGGAAAAATTAGCAGCCTCATTGGCTATCACGAGCCCTTTGTATTTTTCTTCGGCAATACCGATCGATCGTTGTATTCCTTCCAGTACTTCACCTCCAATGGTTCCAAACTTTGTATACCACTCCAGACCCAGCACTTCATCACCAATGTGATACAAATGTGCGACAGAATTTTTCCAGATCGTTTGGTTTTCGAAATTCCGCATCACGATAAATGCGCGGGGATCACCGGTAACGGCGGAAACATATTTCTTTTTGCCTGGAGAATACACCAGTTTCTCACCATTGTCAATCTTATAAAAACTTTCGAAACCAGTTGTGATCATTTCCTTTACCCAACCGGCTACCTTATACCCCGCAGCTTCCATTTTATGAGTCGTCTCCACAACACCAAACAGGTCCCAGGTTTCAAAAGCTCCGATCTCCCAGCCAAAACCAGCACGCATGGCATCATCAACACGATATAATTCATCGCTGATTTCAGGTATTCTGTGAGAAACATAAGAGAAAAGCTGATAGTGAAACTGACGATAAAAATCAGCTGATATATCTGTACCTCTTATTAAAATTTTTAATCGTTCCTTCAAATCATCGATGGGTTTGGCCGTTTCCAAGCCGGGGAACGATACTTTTTGCCTGGGTTTGTATTCAAGAGTTTTCAGGTCGATCGTAAATATTTCACGTTCTCCGGTCGCTGATTTCTTTTTTGAAAAAAATCCCTGCCCTGTTTTATCACCCAGCCAGTTATTGGAAATCATTTTCTCCAGCCATCCGGGGATCTGAAAGACATCCCTCGCCTCGTCTTCCGGACAATTTTTATATACACCATTCGCCACTTTCACAAGCGTATCCAGCCCGACAACATCTGCAGTACGGAAAGTAGCCGATTTGGGACGACCAATAATGGGACCGGTCAGCGTTTCAATCTGATCAATATTCAAACCCAGCTTATCCATGAGCTTAAAGATGGCCATGATACTGAATACACCTATCCGGTTGGCAATAAAAGCCGGACTGTCTTTGCACAGAACGGTTGTCTTACCCAAATGGAGGTCTCCATATTCCAATAGAAATTGAATCACTTCAGGATCTGTATCAGGAGTCGGTATAATTTCAAGCAGGCGGAGATACCTTGGGGGATTAAAAAAATGAGTTCCGCAAAAATGTTTTTTAAAGTCTTCCGATCTTCCTTCATTCATCAGATGGATCGGTATGCCCGAAGTGTTGGAACTGACGAGGGTTCCGGGATTGCGGAATTTTTCTACTTCGTTGAAAATGCTCAATTTGATATCCAGCCGTTCCACGACTACTTCAATGATCCAGTCGCAGGAGGAAATGTCTTTCATATTATCCGTGAAATTACCCGTTTGGATTCTTTTCACAACCGTTGAATTATAAACCGGCGAAGGATTTGATTTAATGGCAGCAGCCAGCGCTTCATTTACAATACGGTTCTTTACAGCCGGATGATCCAGCGCCATTTTTTTTGCCTTTTCCGGTTCATTCAATTCCGTCGGCGCACGATCCAATAACAATACCTGAACCCCTGTGCCTGCGAAATGACAGGCAATGCGGGAGCCCATTACGCCGCTTCCCAATACAGCCACTTTTCGTATGTTTCTTTTCATAATGGATTCGTTAATGATTCAAATTCCACCCGAAGGTAACGCGAAAAAAACAGAGCAAAATCCGATGACGGGATTTCATATTACTCAGCGGATTATCTGAATTTTTTCGAGATGATAATCTTTTTGACTGATCCAAACTGCTTTCTGGATACCTAATTCATTTAAAAGTGTCTTTGCTGAAACAGGATCTGGCGCCCTTAATATATTTCTGCCCGCATAGTATTCAACCATTGGATTTTGTTCCAGACTTATGCAAATGGTATAATCCGGCGGGATTCGGCTCAGCGATTCTCCCAGCTTTTTAAAACTATTATATGCCAACCCGTCGCGGGCAATTGACCCCGGCCGGTTAATCCAGTAATATTGAGTCACCGCAATAACAAAGAAAAACATCATGAATCCAAGGGCCGCCGTCTTATTCTTAAACGTTCCCAATAAACGGGCTGCCACATATGAAAGCAGGAAACTCCAGGGAAGAATGGAGAATTCATGTTCGGTTGACCAGTCAAACAACAGGAGGTTGTAAAATAAAAATTAAACAGAGCACAGTCTTAAAAATAAAATCTCATCGTCAGACCATTCGGGAAAAATTTTACTGCGCCGGTTTCGCATGAAACTGATTATAATCAGAATAATCAATGGCAGATAGGAAGTTAGGAAGTATGCGAACAGATAATATATTTTTTGGGAGAATGTTGATCCGGCCAGATTCAAACCTCTTTCTGAAAAACGATGAAACCAGAAGCTGACAACGGCATCCTTTCCCATGTGGGACGTGAATTGAAAAAACACCATCATAATCCCGGAACCAACTGATAAAACAAGCACCAGCAGAAGCCATCCATATTTCTTATTTAACCTGCATTTTAATAATGCAGTAACCCCTGTTAGAAAACAGAGAAAAAGTATATACCAGTCAATATAAATAAGTATAATGATCAGGATGGCCAGCAGAATGAGTCGTATGGCCGTTATCCCTGACGGATCTTTCAGCATGGGCATGATCAGAATAAATACGCCCATGACAAAAGGCAACATGATACCAATATTGACATAGCCATTTCCCAAAAACCAAAGTACACCAGGAGAAAAGATCATGAAGCAGCATCCCGCAGTTATGATAAAGTATCTGCCCGTTACTTTTAGCGGCAATAACTGTTCTGATAAATTAAAAAATAAAATGATGCAGGTAAGGTGAAAAACCAGGTTCAGAATCTGCAGATAGACTGGTACTTCCGGCAGCTTCAGCCATTGATAAAAGAAATACGGTATTATAAACATGCCGGGCCCATAAGAAAGATATACCGTGTTTCCTTCTTTATCGATGTTCAGGTTATTGGGCGGGAATTTATCTCCCGCATGCTGAAAATTTATAACCGGTGTATAGTGCAGCTGATCGCCTCCTCCGGTTTGTCGCCAGGACATGATATTGATCAAAACCACAGCGGTATTGAATTCGTAATGTTTTGAAACCGGTCTGTTTAAATTCGGGAGGCGAATGAATACGCTCAGAATAAACAAAAGTAACAATATGCCCAGCGCCCGTTTGCGTGCAGTTTTTTGAGCAACGGTATATGAAGCCAATGATTGCGTTTTATCGATGTTATAAAACAGATCAGCTCACGGAGGAACCTGCTTCAATTTTTTCCTCCGGGCTTACAAAGTGAAGTTTCCCCAATTTATCTTCGGCCATCAGGATCATGCCATTACTTTCTATACCCTTCATTTTTCGCGGTGCGAGATTGACAACAACTACCACCTGCCTTCCAACAATATCTTCGGGTTTAAAATGCAGTGCGATGCCTGACACGATCGTCCTTTTTTCAAAACCCAGGTCTATCTGTAGTTTCAACAGTTTATCCGCCCTGGCAACTTTTTCAGCTTCGAGAATAATTCCTGTGCGCAGGTCCAGTTTATCAAAATCCTGAAATTGTATTTCTGTTTTATTCAAAGGTGTTTGCGTGACCGGTTCTGCAGCATTTGGTTTCACAGCATTTTTATGCAACTTTTCCATTTGCTTTACGATTTCTTCATCTTCAATTTTCCTGAACAATAATTCCGGAGCCCGCAGGCTGTAACCGGTTTTCAGCAAATCAATTTTACCCGCGTTCTCCCATTCCAGCATTCTCTCCACCACTTTCATCATGTTTAATAATTTTTTTGCTGTAGTGGGTAGAAAAGGATTGATCAGGATTGTAAGATTGGCGGTCAGTTGCAGACACAGGTAAAGACAGTTATCAATTTTTTCCTGGTCTTCCGTTGAGGTTGTTTCCTTGCCCGCTTTTTTCCATGGTTCTTTATCCTGCAGATATTTGTTTCCCTTTCTGGCCAGGTCTATGACCGAATAAAGCGCATCCCTGAATTTATAGGTCTCTATTAATTCTGTAACCGTAATTCTTGTTTGATCTATCTGTCGGATCAGTTCGGCGTCCGCTTCATCTTTTATTTTCTCATGCCATACAGGAACTTTTCCCTTGCATAGTTTATGCATCAGGACAAAGGTTCGGTTTACAAAGTTCCCGAAGATGGAAACAAGTTCGGAATTATTCCTGTCCTGGAAATCTTTCCATGTGAAATCATTGTCCTTTGTTTCCGGCGCATTGGCGCACAGCACATATCGGAGAACATCTTCGCAACCCGGAAAATCTTCCAGGTATTCGTTTACCCATACAGCCCAGTTACGACTGGTGGATACTTTCTCTCCTTCGATATTGAGGAATTCATTGGCGGGTACATTATCAGGTAAAACATAATGACCATGCGCTTTTAACATCGCGGGGAAAATGATACAATGGAACACGATATTGTCCTTTCCGATAAAATGAACCAGTTTGGTATCATTTTGCTGCCAGTAATCCGCCCAATTGGGTGTGAGTTCCTTCGTGGCGGAGATATAACCGATAGGCGCATCGAACCATACATATAAAACCTTCCCTTCCGCATCCGGCAGGGGAACTTTAATTCCCCAGTTACTGTCACGCGTCATGGCACGGGGTTGCAAACCATTATCGAGCCAGCTCTTACATTGACCATACACATTATTCTTCCATTCGGTATGACCGTTTAATATCCATTCTTTCAGAAACAGTTCGTAATGCTGTAATGGGAAATACCAGTGTTTGGTTTTTCTTTTTACAGGCACAGCATCGCTGAGTGTACTGCGGGGATTAATGAGCATATCCGGACTCAGCGAAGAACCACAGCGTTCACACTGATCTCCGAATGCGTTGGGATTACCGCAAATCGGGCAGGTTCCCGTGATGTACCGGTCGGCAAGAAACGTTTTCGCCGACTCATCATAATATTGTTCGGTTTCTTTTTCCTCAAATATATTTTCGTCATATAATTTTTTGAAGAATCCGGCAGCCATTTCATGATGTACTTTGCTGGTTGTTCTCGAATAGATGTCAAATGATATAAACATCTGCTCAAAACTTTTTTTAATCTGGGTATGATATTTATCAACCACCTGCTGCGGGCTAATGCCTTCTTTCATGGCCCGGATGGTGATCGGAACACCATGTTCATCACTGCCCCCTACAAAAAGGATATCTTTTTTTCTGGCCCTTTCAAATCGTACGTAAATATCTGCCGGGATATAACAACCTGCCAGATGACCGATATGAACAGGGCCATTAGCATAGGGAAGCGCTGCAGTAACCAGGATGCGATTGTATTCTTTCATAATTTGACAGCGGATCTGGCTCCGCAAGGAATGCAAAAATACGTTATACAGGTTTAAAGCTCAAAGCTTAGCCCTGCCCTGACAGTCCACAGGCAGATTTTAGGTCAAAACTGATTCTACAAACTATCCATAATTCGTGAGCTATAAACTATCCACGATTTAAATCCGGTTCATCCTTTAACTTTAATCGATGAAGCGAAAGCATTTTTTGGGATCCTTAATGGCCGGTCCCTTACTGGTAACGACTCCATGGCAACTGATACCGGCATCAAAAAAAGGAAATCCGGATGATCTGCCCTGGCGCATTCCACCATACCTTAAACCCGGAAATACGATTGGCATCACCTGTCCGGCAGGTTTTATGACACTGGCAGAACTACAACCGGCGATGGAGACCATCCGGGGCTGGGGGTTCAATATTCGCTTAGGCAAGACCGTGGGAGAACGGGATTTTATTTTTGGCGGAACCGACACCGAAAGGCTTGCAGACATGCAGCAGATGCTGGATGATCCCGGGATACATGCCATTATGTGTGCAAGGGGTGGCTACGGCTGTGTGCGGATTATCGATCAGCTGGACTTTCGGAAATTTACTGAAAATCCTAAATGGATCATCGGATTTAGCGATATCACCGTTATTCATGCAGAACTCAACCATCGTTTTCACATCGCATCTATTCACTCAAAAATGTGTAATAGCTTTCCGGATCATCCGGAGCTGGCTGAAAAGGAACAATGGCAAAGCATTTTATCCATTCAGCTGGCCCTGACCGGAAAACCAATTGAGTATCCGGTTACTTACGATCCGGCAAATCGTCCGGGCATAGGCAGGGGTATTTTAGCAGGGGGTAATCTGAAAACGATTGAAACCCTGGCTGGTTCTGCATCTGACTTACGGACAGACGGAATGATCCTTTTCCTGGAAGACACGGGGGAATACCTTTACAGTATTGACAGAATGTTTTATAATCTCAAACGCACGGGCAAGCTTGACCGGTTGAATGGTCTGCTGATCGGTGCATTCCGGGTGAAACCGGATGATCCCGGGGATGAATTTGGAAGAAGTATTTATAACATCGTATTGGATCAGGTAAGTGCTTTCAAATATCCGGTTTGTTTTAATTTTCCGGTGGGACATGTAAAAACCAACTATGCTTTGAAATGCGGTGTACAGCATGAATTAAACATCAGCAACGGACAGGTTATTTTTAAAGAAATTTCTTAAGCCTAAAGCCAAAGCCCAAAGCCTAAAACTATGGCAACTATTTTTCCTCCTTATTTAAAAACCGGTGATACGATTGGTATTGTTTGTCCCTCTGGCTATATGGCTGCAGAACGGATCTTAAGCTGTGTACACACTTTAAAATCTTGGGGATTTCGCGTTAAAATCGGGAGAACTGTGGGAGGCGATTCAATGAATTATTTTTCTGGTTCAGACGCCGAACGTCTGGACGACCTGCAGGCCATGCTGGATGATGAAGAAATTTCTGCGATATTATTTGGCAGGGGCGGGTATGGATTGAGCCGTATAATCGATCAGATCAGTTTTAAGAAATTCAAAAAATCTCCAAAGTGGATCGTCGGATACAGCGATATAACCCTGTTGCACGCACGTATCTACGCAAATTATGAAATTGCTACAGCACATTCGCCCATGGGGGGTGCCTTTGCAGAAGCGGCAACAGAAGACATGTATATAAATTCAGTCAGGGATCTTTTAACCGGCGAGAAGCTAAACTATACTTGTGACGTACACCCGTTTAACCGCCGGGGTGAAGCAGAAGGCAGATTAATGGGCGGAAATCTCACGTTGCTTGCTCATGCTGTCGGTGGCCCGTCAGATTTTAAAACCAAGGGTTTAATTTTATTTATAGAAGATATCGGGGAATACCTGTACAATATGGACAGGATGTTACATCAGTTAAAAGAGGCCGGCAAATTTCAAAAACCCGCCGCAATCATCATTGGAAGTTTTAATGATATGAAGGATACGGAAAGACCCTTTGGTCAAAATGCCTATGAAATTATCCGGGATATTCTGGAAGAATTTGAATATCCTGTTTGTTATGGATTTCCGGTAGGTCATGTAAAGGAAAACTTTGCAATGAAATGCGGTGCTGATTACAGGTTGAAGATCAGCAGGGAAAAGGTATTACTTGAAGAAATTTAAAAAAAAACATAAACGCACATGAATCGTATCGAAAGCGTACAATTCAATTTATTGATATTCATTAATTAATTGAATAATAGCCGCTTAACATTCTGGCATTCCATTGGACTCTCAATGATCGTTAAAACAGCCCTTTGCGCGCCGCCGGCCTTGAATTCGATCTCAATGCCGAATAAATCATAACCATGTTCAAAAATTATTTTAAGATCGCTTACCGGAACCTTTCAGGAAATAAGATTTTTTCTTTCATAAATATTTTTGGATTGGCCGTAGGTCTGGCCACCTGTATTCTGATGATCTCTTATATCCTGAGTGAACTTGGATATGACAAACAAAATATGGATGCGGACCGGATTTACCGGATTGCTTATAAGGCGGTAAAAAAAATAAATCCGAAAGACAAATCATGGGCTTCTACATCCGCGCCCATAGCATGGGGGTTAAAAGCAGATATTCCGGAAGTAGAACAGTCTACAAGACTCCTCAAATTTCCATCACTGGATAAAATGTTATTGAAATACGAACATGCAGGAAATCTGAATTCGTTTTATGAAACCAATGGTTATTATGTTGATTCCAATTTTTTCCAGATTTTCACTTATGATTTTACAGTTGGAAATACATCATCGGTTCTCAAAGAGCCAAACAGCCTGGTTATTTCAACGGAGATCGCGAGGAAATTATTCGGGAACGAAAATCCTTTAAATAAAACGGTTGTCATCGGACTTCCATATGGCAACTTTAATTATACGGTCACAGGGGTGTTTAATGATTTACACATCAAATCCCATATTCCGGCTCATTTCTTCCTTTCTATGCGCAATAGTGATGTAGGAACCTGGGTTATAAATCAGTCCAATTGGGCCACAAACAATATATTTTACACTTACGTAAAACTGAAAGAGGGGTCTGATCCCGTTGCCTTTGAAAAAAAACTGCAGCCTTTTATCGATCGCCGGGCAGGCAGTGATTTAAAGGCAATGGGTATAATCAGAGAACTGTTTATTCAACCGATACAGGATATTTATTTGCACTCGGACCTGGATAATGAAATTGCACCCAACGGCAACATTACACATCTCTATGCACTGGGTAGTATAGCTTTTTTCGTGTTGATCATAGCCTGTATCAACTTTATGAATCTTTCAACCGCCCGTTCAATGAAAAGAGCGAAAGAAGTGGGTATTAGAAAAGTGCTGGGAGCGGAAAAGAAATTTTTGATCTGGCAATTCCTGGGAGAGTCTGTCATTATGAGTTGTCTTGCCCTGTTATTGGCCATAGTCATCGCATCGCTTCTTCAACCGTTATTTATTCGCTATACCCAAAAAACTGATTCTCTTTTTAGTCAGCACGTATTGTGGCTTTGCATTGCAGCGCTCACTTTGGGGACTGGCATTTTATCTGGAATTTATCCCGCATTTTACCTGTCATCATTTAAACCGATCTCGGTACTCAAGGGGAAATTATTAAATAACTTCTCAGGGTCAACGGTACGCCAGGCGCTTGTGGTATTTCAATTTGTTATTTCCATTTGCCTTATTTTAAGTGTTGTTGTGATTGAACGGCAGTTGTATTATATGGACAGCCAGCAACTCGGCTTTAATAAGAATCAGCAAATCATTTTGCCTCTTCAAAGTCCGGATGTTGTAAAAAACTACCAGATACTTAAAACAGACCTGTTAAAGAATCCCGGAATAAAAAGCGTTACGAGTGGTTCTACATATCCGGGAATTGCCAATATAGAAGATATGCTTTTTTATGCTGAAGGAAAATCAGTAAGCGATGTAGTGGATATTGCCCTGAACAATATTGATAATGATTATTTTGAAACGCTGGGTCTCAAACTGATAGCCGGCAGGGGATTTTCACGGGAATTTACCGCTGATTCCAACAGTATTATTCTGAATGAAGTGGCGATTAAAGCCCTCGGGTATGATATTCACTCTGCCGTCGGTAAAAATGTATACTTCGATTTCCAGGGAGCCCACAATATGATGCGGATTGTAGGAATCGTGCGCAATTTCAATTTCGAGGGATTATACAATCCGATAAAGCCATTTGCCTTTAACAAAGTCATGGGGAACAGGTACAGCTACTTAATCGCAAGCTTCAGGACAAATGATTACAAAGCCATGGTGAAGGAAACAGAACAATCCTGGAGTCGGATCAATCCGGGGATTCCTTTTGTTTATTCGTTTATGGACAAAGATTTTCAGAAGAATTATGAAAAGGATCAGCGCATTTCGGGCATGGTGGAATATTTTACCCTGATCGCCATTCTGATTGCGTGTTTGGGATTGTTCGGACTCTCGGCATTCGCTGCAGAGCAACGAATAAAAGAAATAGGCATTCGAAAGGTACTCGGAGCCTCGGTGGCCAGTATAGTAACATTATTGTCCAGGGATTTCATGCGGATTGTGCTCATCGCAATATGCCTGGCCCTTCCATTGGGATGGTATATTTTGAATAAATGGCTGGCCGGTTTTGAATACAGGATTTATATCAACTGGTGGATGATCGCGCTAACCTGTTTGCTGGCGATTATGATTGCATTATTTACAGTCAGCTTCCAGGCTATCAAAGCGGCCGTTGCAAATCAGGTAAAAAATTTACGCTCTGAATAAGCTTGCAGATTAAAGCCCAAGGCCTAAAACTTTTTCGGTTTTGGAGCACGCTATAAAAATGGTTAAGAACCAAAAAACGGGAGAATACTCCAATCAATTTTTTCTTAAACAGATTGTCATAACTGCTACCCGAAGTTTTAGACTTTAGGCTTAAACCAGGCTTTGAGCTTACCTACACTTTAAGCTTTTCCGAATGCTGCATCGGCATCGATGTTTCAGGATTTACTCCCAGCGCCGAAGCGACCGCCATTCCCAATCCGATATCTGCACGGAAGAAATGACATAACTGTCGGTTGATGATCTCATCTTTTTTCGGACCGCTGATACCACTCATTGCACCTGTGATATTTTTAACCAGTTCCTTTTTATCATAATCGCTCAACACCTGGCGATAAAAATTACCCGGCTGGGAATAATGATCATTTTCTCCTTCACTATTACGACTGAACCATCCCGGTTCATGATCACCATTTGAAGGCGGGGGAACATTTTTATACGATTCATCCGGCTTAATATTATCAAAACTGTTCGGGAAATAATTTGGATTACTGCCGCCATTGCCATCCACCCGCATGAAGCCATCCCTTTCATAATTATTGACTGCATAGGGACAACGATTTACAGGAATCTGTTCATAATTCGGTCCCAGCCGGTGACGATGCGCATCCGGATATGAAAGAATTCGGCCCTGCAGCATTTTATCCGGCGAATAATCGATTCCATTTACTATATGGGCCGGAGCAAATGCAGCCTGCTCCACTTCAGCAAAATAATTCTTTGGATTTTCATTCAATTCCAGCACACCTACATCGATCAGCGGGAAATCTTTGTGTAACCACACTTTGGTTAAATCGAAGGGATTGTATTTATAATTCCTGGCTTCCTCCAGTGTCATCACCTGGATTTTTACATTCCATCTGGGGTATTCCTTGCGGTCGATGGCTTCTACCAGATCACGCTGCGCGAAGTCAGGATCTTTTCCTTTCATCTCAACGGCTTCTTCGTTTGTGAAATTTTTAATTCCCTGGGCTGTTTTGAAATGAAATTTTACCCAAACACGTTCATTGGCGGCATTGATCAGGCTGAATGTATGGCTTCCGAATCCGTGCATATGACGATATCCATACGGCGTTCCACGGTCTGACATTAAGAACATTACCTGGTGCAGGCTTTCCGGATTTAAACTCCAGAAATCCCACATCATGGTCGGGCTCTTGCAATTGGTATAGGGGTCGCGTTTTTGTGTATGTATAAAATCACCGAATTTCTTTGGATCCTTGATAAAAAATATAGGTGTATTATTTCCAACCAGATCCCAGTTTCCATCCTCTGTATAAAATTTAAGAGCAAATCCGCGCGGATCTCTTTCAGTATCGGCAGATCCTTTTTCTCCGCCTACTGTTGAAAAGCGCAGGAGGGTCCGGGTTTGTTTACCAATGGCGCCGAATATCCTGGCTTTGGTAAAACGGGTGATGTCGTGAGTAACCGTGAAAGTTCCATAAGCAGCACTCCCTTTGGCGTGCACGACTCGTTCCGGAATCCGTTCACGGTTAAAATGAGCCATTTTTTCATGTAAAATAAAATCCTGCAGGAGCAATGGGCCACGTGGCCCGGCGCTCAGGGTATCTTCATTATAATAATAAGGGATACCGGAAGCGGTGGTTAATTTTTTTTCCTCACTCATATAAAAAGCTTTTAAGTTTTGAAAGGCACTCAAAGATCAGTCTTTAATTCAATTGACATAATTGATTAAATTTATATTCTGATAGATTAAATTGATTCTAATGACATTTACCCAACTGGAATATATACTGGCCATCGACACGCACCGTCATTTTGCCAAAGCGGCGGATGCCTGTTTTGTCACACAACCCACGCTCAGCATGCAGGTTGGGAAGCTTGAAAAAACATTGGGTGTTAAAATATTTGACCGCACCCATTCTCCGGTGGTACCCACGGAGGCGGGAAAGCAAATACTGGAGCAGGCAAAAAAAATATTATTGGAGAAAAGCCGTGTGTCGGAAATCATTTCTTTGAAAAAGGGATTGGTGGAAGGAGAATTACGCATCGGGATCATCCCGACGCTGGCACCTTATCTTCTTCCTTTATTTGTGCAGTCTTTTCTTCGTAAATATCCAAAAGTCAAATTGGTGGTCTTTGAAAAAACAACTGAGGCACTGCTTGAAGGTCTTCGGGACTCAAGTCTGGATGCGGGCATCCTGGTTACTCCGATCAATGAAAAAGGACTGAGGGAAGAAGTACTTTTTTATGAAGAACTACTCGTGTATGTTTCGGAAAATAACGGACTATTTCAAAAAACATATGTACTGGCAAAGGAAATAGATCCAAACAAATTGTGGCTGTTGGAAGAGGGGCATTGCTTCCGTTCACAGACCATCAACTTATGTGAATTATTCAAAGCCAGCCGGCGGATGAGTCACTTCGATTATGAAGCAGGCAGTTTCGAAACCCTTCGCCGGATGGTGGAACTGACAGATGGGATCACCATCCTGCCGGAACTGGCGACGATGGATTTCTCAAAAAAACAGCAGGGACTGATCCGTCGTTTCAGAAAACCTTCCCCGATGCGCGAAGTAAGTATGGTTGTCAAACGAGATTTCGTAAAAGAACGGCTGGTAAAAATTCTAAAAGATGAGATTCTGATTTGTACTCCGGATAAGATCAAAAAAAACAAAGAGACCTATATTGTACCTTTGTGATTAATTTTTCTTCATGAGCCGTATCAGGAAAATGCTGCTGAATTCTCTCGGTGAAAAACGTTATCTCCACCTGCTCGCCTCTTCGTTTCAGACCCTGTACAAAACGGGACGGTTAGGAATCGATTATCAGGACATCTATTTTTTAAAAAATCTGATAAAACCCGGAGACTATTGTATTGATATCGGTGCTCATCTGGGCTATTTTACTTTTGAATTAAGTCGCCTGGCCGGAGCCCGGGGACATGTATATGCCATTGAACCCATGTCCAAATTCTTCAATACCATAAAAAATATTGCAGACCATAAAAAGCTGAAAAATATTACCTTATTTCAGAATGCGATGGGTGCCGATACGGAATGGGTTGAGATGGGCATTCCCCAATTGAATAACGTAAAAAAGTTCGCATATGCCCGGGTGAAAAGCACCCATTCTTACCTGGATTATGTTGAATCGGAAAAGGTGAAAAATATACGTGGCGATGAATTCTTCCTTTCATTAACAAGACTGGATTATATTAAATGCGATGTAGAGGGTCTTGAATTGCCGGTATTTGAAACATTTCTGGGGAGCATACGGAAATTCAAACCGGTTATTTTATGCGAGCTCGAAGAAGCGAAGAAAAGGCAGGCCCTGCTGGATTTGTTTTCCGGATGCAATTATGCAGTTTATTACCTGGAGAATAAAAGGTTAAAAGCTCTTTCACCCGATAGCATCGTTGATCCGGTATCACACAATTATTACTTTATTCCTCAAAGCCGGTTACAAAACTTAAGAGAACTTATCACATAAGTATGAGAGTATGGGAGTAAATTATTAAATACCACTCCCATACTCCCATACTCCCATACTCTCATACTTTCATACTTGTTCTAGCCAATTCGTTTGAGACTAAGATCTGGCAACGGTGATACGATGAGCGGGAATTTCTCGATCAGCACATTGGAAGGATCCAGCCCAAAACCTCTTTCTTCCGACAGGCTGGCTTCCTTCAGCCAGAAATATAACTTCATAATCACCCGTTCGAAGAATGAAAGTTCGTTATCCTGACTCAGATATTTTTCCATCACGACTACCTGGAAATCGCCAACCACATTATTTCTTTCCAGTGATTCGTAGCGGCTCGTAATGTTCACTTCCCGGTTTTTCACAAGATCCTCCACCACTTTCCGGATCATCAGATTGATCCGCGGCTCAATTCTGAACCCCAGCCTGAATTCGACACGAATGATATCGTTGGGTATGATATGCTCAACGGAATATTCTGAAATATACGGTTCGTCCAAAGTATCAATATGAACGAACCAGTAGATATCCGCGCGTTTGGGTTTTTTATTGAGAATGGAATAAATGATCTTATGTTCAATTTCCTTGGGGTTATTCGCACTCGTCATATACATCAGGTGCGTTGCGAATTTAGGTACCGTGCGGTCCGTACTGAGCTCCTGTATCTGCGGAATATAATTTTCAAGTCGCACAAATTCAACATAACGGTTCTTGATTTTGCGCGAACGGTACCATACATACATGATGGCAAATAAACCGCCTCCGACGATCAGGGTTACAAAACCGCCATGTGGGAACTTATCCAGGTTGGCAAAAAGAAAACTGAATTCGATAATCAGGTACACAGACAGGTACAGATAAATCAACATCGACGGCGCACGGCGCGAGATCAGGTAGTTGGCAAACAGGATAGAAGTAGCCAGCATACACAAAGTGATGGCCAGTCCATAGGCGGCTTCCATATGGGAAGACGATCTGAAGTAAAGTGTAATACCGCAACATCCGACAAATAAAAGAAAATTGATGGCAGGAATATATAATTGTCCTTTCTGCTCGGTGGGGTAACTGATCCTGAATTTGGGCCAGAGATTAAGCCGCATACTTTCACTGATCAGTGTAAATGATCCGCTGATCAGGGCCTGGCTGGCGATGATGGCAGCAGCCGTGGCAATGAGAATGCCCGGGATCAGAAACCATTCGGGCATGATACTGTAAAACACGTTATTATGCGCTGTATCGAACACCTTGCCCGCCTGGTTATGGAGTAGCCAGGCTCCCTGTCCGAGATAATTCAGTACAAGGCAGGTTTTCACATATATCCAGGAAATCCGGATATTACTTTTCCCGCAGTGGCCCAGATCCGAATAAAGTGCCTCCGCCCCGGTGGTACAAAGAAAAACGGCTCCCAGCAGCCAAAAGCCCTTTGGATACATGGTCAGTAACTCAATCGCATAAACGGGATTCAGGGCTTTAAAAATATGAAGGTCGTCCAGCAAATGATTCGATCCGAGAACCGCCATCATGCCAAACCAGATGAACATAATGGGTCCGAAAAGTTTTCCGATATAATCACTGCCGAATTGCTGCAGGAAAAACAATACGACCATAATACCGAGTACGATGATCACAATGGTATCCTGGGGTATATAATTCAGGCTGGGAAGTTGCCTTAAACCTTCAATGGCAGAAGTAACTGAAATCGGCGGAGTGATCATGCCGTCTGCCAGCAAAGCCGCACCACCGATCATGGCTGGGAGCACCAGCCAGCGGCGCTGGCGCCGCACGAGAGCATACAATGAGAATATTCCGCCTTCCCCTTTATTATCTGCATTCAGCGTCAGCCAAACGTACTTAATAGTCGTTTGAAGTGTTAAAGTCCATATAATACAGGAAAGGCTTCCAATAATTAACAATTCGCTGATAGCGCGACCGTTGATGATGGCATTCAGTACGTACAGCGGAGATGTTCCGATGTCTCCGTAAATAATACCTAAAGCAATAACCAGGTTGCCGAGTGTAACCCTGTCAATTTGTTTGCTCACTACTGTGCAAGTTATATTGGTTTTTTAGCAGACCGGATTTTTATATGGCAACCAACGAAATTTGTGAAAAGCAATCGGCACAAAGATATAGGGAATAGGATGAAATTAACAGATTCTAACAGGAGATTTGAGTAACTTGGCTTTTGAACCAATCCCTATAAGCGCTTTTTGTATGAATTTAAGATTACTGGTCCTGCTCTTCTTTCTACCCATCTTTATCCAGGCACAACACATCGTTTATTCCGATCCGGAACAGGATGATTCCCGTAAAACTGATTTTGAAATTATTGGCCGTGTGTCCGGAAACGTTTTGGTTTTTAAGAATAACCGCTCTGATAATGCCATTTCAATTTATAACCCGGAAATGAAATTGGTTCAGCGCGTAGTTCTTACGTTTTTGCCCGACAGGTTTACAAATGTAGATTTTGTACAGTACCCGGATTTTTTCTATCTCTTATGCGAATATCAGCGGAAGAATATTGTTCACCTGACGGCCTTTAAAATGGATGGCTCGGCACAACAAATCGGTCAGCCGGTTGAGCTCGATACAACCCTGGTAAGCGGGTCCAATAACGGTAAAATTTATACCAATATCGTCAGTGAAGATAAACAGCGGCTGATGGCGATGAAAATCAATACGAAAAACCCTAAAACCTATAATTTCACCACTTATCTCTTTGATAAAGAACTGCAATTGCTCGACCGTCACCAGATCCCCATGCTTGTCCAGGATCGCGCAGATTTGTTTACAAATTTTGAACTGGACAACGAGGGTCAGCTCGTATTCACCCGTTTTGCCAGAATCGGTAACGGCGATTATCTGACCCATGTATCATTCGTGACCAAAGGCCCGCTGGCTGACACTTTTGCCATTCGCGATATCGGCGCCAATGACCACATTCTGGACGAGTTGAAATTAAAAGTGGACAATTACAACCATCGCTACCTGCTTTCTGCTTTTTATTATAAACAAAGAAGAGGTAACATTGAAGGCCTTTACACCGTAATATGGGATAAAACCTCCGATACAAAATTCAAAGAGTCCATAACCATATTCAGTGATGATCTGAGAACTCAGGCTAAAAGCTCGGAGTCAAATACCAAAATGGCTTTTAATGATTATTTTATAAAAAAGATCATAACCAAAAAAGACGGTGGCTACCTGTTAATCAGTGAAGCGGAGTTTACTACCACACGCGGATCTGCATTTAACCGGATGGATTATATGTATGGGCCCATGAATCCCATTGACTACTACAATTCTCCTTATTCACCATACTCGCCCTATTCACCTTACAACCGCTATGGAAATACGGGTATCAACAGATATAATGCGGAAAATATCCTGGTGCTTTCTTTTGATAAAAACAGTAATATGGAATGGAGCAATGTCATACCGAAAAGCCAGTTTGACGATGAAGGATCCAATCAGCTTTCTTATCAAACCGTAAATACAGGAGGGGCACTCCATTTTCTTTATAATCAATTTGAAAAAAGAACCCTTTTGCTAATGGATCAAAGTATTGCAGCCGATGGCAAAATCACCAGGTTGCCAACATTTCACAATCTGGACAAGGGTTATACTTTTATGCCCAGGATTGGAAAACAGGTTGCCAGTAATCAAATAATAATACCTTGCCAGTTCAAGAATTATCTTTGCTTTGCAAAAATAGATTTCTAAAACAACCCCCCAGGTGATCGGCATTTTCAAACAAAAAGCATCTACCAATGCTTTGATTCTTTTCATTTACGCGTTATTTCTGAAGATTCCCCTCTTTTTGCATCCGTACCTTCCCGTTTTGCATGCCGAGGACAATTATCTGTACCGGTTTATTTTAACAGGGCTCAATTCTCTTTTTGGTCATAGGGCTGAACCATACGCCGTTCTAAGTTTTACTATAATATTTATGCAGGCCACCCTGCTCAACAGCATTTGTAACTTTCATAAAATGTTGCCGCGCGCCAACTATCTGCCGGCAATGTGTTATATCCTGATAACTTCACTTCTGCCGGAATGGGGACATTTTTCTGCTCCCCTGCTTATCAATTCAATTATGATATGGTGCTGGTACCGGATGGTGGCTCTGTATAATAGCCCGGCACCGGTGATAGCGATCTTTAATATTGGTATTTTCCTTGGATTTGCCACCCTGCTTTATGTGCCGGCCATGGCATTCCTTGTTTTACTTTTTTTTGCACTGCTTATTATGCGACCGTTCCGGATCCAGGAATGGTTTGTGGGTTTTATCGGATTTACTTCACCTTATTATTTCCTGACCCTCTTTTTATATTTTACCCATCAGCTCAACTGGAGTAACCTGATACCGCATATCCGTTTTACATTTCCGGCCATTCCTGCATCCATTTGGATTATTGCTGCGATCAGCCTACTGGTGATTCCATTTATGATCGGCGGATTTTTTGTTCAGAATAATCTGAATAAAATGCTGATACATGTGAGAAAAAGCTGGAGCCTGCTGCTGGCTTTCCTCGTTACAGCCGTGTTTGTAATCATCATAAATAAAGCGGGTACTTATGAGAACTGGATCGTAACGGTAATGCCTTTTGCCGTTTTTCATTCAGCCGCTTATTTCTACCCTGTAAATAAAGTTTTGGTCAATGTGCTTCACTGGGTTTCATTCAGTGTGGCGATTGTAGTGAACTACTTCTTATAATTGTTAATTGTCAATTGTCAATTGTTAACTGAATTGACAATTGACAATTAATCCCGCATATTGCGGGAACAATTAAAGAATTATCTTTGTGATACAACATAAAGCATAATGAAATTTGGCGTCATCGTCTTTCCGGGGTCCAATTGTGACAGGGATATGCAATTTGCTCTTCAGGAAGAACTCGGTTATGAAGTACTTATGTTATGGCATAAGGATTCGGACCTAAGTATGTTTTCTACAGATGATTGCATCGTTTTACCGGGAGGTTTTTCCTATGGTGACTATCTTCGGTGTGGTGCTATTGCCAGGTTTAGCCCGCTGATGCAACCCCTTGTGCGATTTGCAGAAAAAGGAGGAAAGGTACTCGGTGTTTGCAATGGATTCCAGATCTTATGTGAGTCCCACCTGCTCCCCGGCGTCTTATTGAGAAATGCCAACCGGCAATTCATCGGAAAAAATATTCATATGAAAGGCGAAAATGGACAGGTGTTGAAAATTCCGATTGCGCACGGAGAAGGCAGATATTATGCCGATGTCAAACTGCTGGATGAAATGGAATCCGGCGGACAGATACTTTGGAAATACTGTGATGAAGATGGCAATATAACGGCCGAATCCAATCCGAATGGATCCACACGTAATATCGTGGGTATTTGTAACAAAAACAGGAATGTAATAGGATTGATGCCCCATCCCGAAAGGGCGGTTTCTGAAAATCTTGGCAATACCGATGGCCGTAAGTTGTTTCAACAGATATTAAACAATGTAAATCATCAGTCACCTGCGCGACAAACTGCAATGGCAATTCATTAGTACCTTCATCGGCCTATGCATAAAAAATCCGGCTTATTATTTATCTTTTTAAGTTTCTTATTCTTTAAAGGTAACTGCCAGGATAGCACTGCTACCACATGGGAAGCCGGTTCCTCCAAATCCCCGAATGGAGAATATCAGCTGATTTTTAAAGCGAATGTGAAACCAGGCTGGGAATTGTATGCCCCCAATCAGGATCTGAATGGAACTCCTTCAGTGGAACTATATTTCGCAGACAGTTCTTTTTCAGTCAAACCGCCTTTTGTAACGGAGGGGAAATCTGAAAAACGGTCCATTTCCCTTTTTGATAATGCTTCATTCAAATTGTTTCCCGGTAATGCAAAATTTTCTGTACCCCTGCTCATAAAAGGCGTAGTGCCGGCCCGTGTTTTTGGTACTCTTAATTATTTCTACGGAAAGGAGGACTCGTTTTACTCCGGCAGTTATGCATTCAATATTGCCCTGGAGGGAGGAGTAAGCAATGAGTCACGGATCCGGATTACCAGTATAGATCTGAAACATCCGGTTAGTCCCTGTGGTGATACGGGTACTGCCGGTAAGGGATTATTAAGTATTTTTTTGCTGGGGCTGCTGGGAGGATTTATTGCCCTGCTGACCCCCTGCGTATTTCCGCTTATTCCGCTGACCGTTTCTTTTTTTACAAAAAGCAGTGGACAGGGAAAGGCTCACGCTTTTTTATATGGATTTTTTATTTTCCTGATTTATGTATTGCTGAGTTTGCCTTTTCATTTGCTCGATCATACCGATCCGGAAATACTGAATAATATTTCTACGAATGTTTGGCTGAATCTTCTCTTCTTCGTGATATTCGTTGTTTTTGCCATTTCTTTCTTTGGATATTTTGAAATCACACTTCCTGGCAGTGTGGCAAATTCAGTTGGCAATAAGTCGGGTGGAAGCAGTATTGCGGGTATATTTTTTATGGCGCTGACCCTGGCCATTGTTTCTTTCTCCTGCACAGGCCCCATTCTGGGTTCATTACTTGCCGGGGCACTTTCCAACCATGGGGGAGCCATTCAGCTTAGTTTTGGCATGGGCGGATTCGGACTTGGGCTGGCTTTGCCTTTTGCGCTGTTTGCTTTATTCCCCGGTTGGCTGGGATCCCTGCCCAGGTCCGGGGGCTGGCTGGGCACCGTAAAGGTTGTGTTGGGCTTTCTGGAACTGGCTATGGCCATCAAATTCCTTTCCAATGCCGATCTGGTAGAACAGTGGGGACTCGTAAAGCGCGAAATTTTTATCGGATTCTGGGTAATCATCGGGGTGCTGATTACCCTTTACCTGACAGGTAAAATCCGTTTTCCGCATGATAGTCCGGTAAAAAAATTTAGTATGACCCGGATCGCATTTCTCGTCTTCTTTGGAGCAACAACTGTCTATCTGGTGCCGGGCTTAACCAATACATCCGCAGCGAATCTGACCCTGATCAGTGGTTTTCCGCCACCCCTTTGTTATTCGGTGTATAAGGATCCTGTGAATTGTGCCCATGGGGTGGAGCCTCTCAGGGACTATGAGGAGGCCCTGGCACTTGCAAAAAAAATGCATAAACCCGTCCTGATTGATTTTACAGGCTGGGCTTGTGTGAATTGCAGGCGAATGGAAGAAAACGTATGGACGGATCCGGAAGTCAGGAAAAGAATGCTGGATTCTTTTGTAGTAGTTTCCCTGTATGTGGATGAACGCAGGCTCTTGCCAGCGGCAGCACAAATGGTTTATCCTACAAAGGACGGTGCCCGGAAGAATATCATCACGGTAGGGGATAAATGGGCCACCTTTCAGTCTGAGAATTTCAATGCCGTATCCCAGCCCCAATACGCCCTGATCAGCCCTAATGAGAAGATACTCACGTATACTAAGGGTTATACCCCCCAGGCCTCTGAATTCGCGGCCTGGATGGACTGCGGACTGGCTGCCTTCAGGAGGTAGTTTCGTGAATAAATGTCAGGTTTTTCCGTTTAGACTTATATACCCTCCTTCGCGGCTCCCCTGGACGTATTTGCTCAATATTCAATAGGGAATACCGGTCAAATAAACGGTATTATATGAAGAGTTAACAGGATATCGGGCCCTGTAATACCCCTGTTTACCCCCTGTTATGTGCCTGATATAAATGAATGTAACAGGAATCGAAAATCAATCGGATATTCTGCCACACGCACTGGGACATTATATGAACACCGGACCTGCTGCACTTCTGCACAAGCCTGAGCAACCAAAAAAGAAAGGCCGTCTATAAAGACAGCCTTTACTTTGAATGGTGTAAAATTTCTTAAAGGGCAATTCTTTTTTCCACCATCATTTTACGCAGGTTGATCAAACCGTAGCGCATCCGGCCCAATGCCGTATTGATGCTGCAGTTTGTCAGAGAAGCAATCTCTTTAAAACTGAGATCGGCATAATGCCGGAGGATAATCACCTCGCGCTGATCTTCAGGAAGCAGGTCAAGCATCCGTCGTACACGGTCGTGACTTTGCCTCTTCATGATTTTTACATCAGCACCATCTTCAGTAAAATTGATGACTTCGAAAATGTCCCGGTCATCGCTTGTTTTGATGGCGGGCGTTCTTTTCACCTTGCGGAAATGGTCCACGCAAAGGTTGTGAGCAATGCGCATCGCCCAGGGAAGGAATTTACCTTCTTCTGTATACCGTCCACCTCGAATGGTGTCGATAATTTTAATCAGAACATCCTGGAAAATGTCCTCAGCCAGATACTTGTCTTTGACGAGGAAGAGAATGGAAGTGTACAGCTTGTCCTTGTGGCGGATTACAAGAGCCTCTAAGGCCTGTAAATCGCCGTCGCGAAAAGAATGGATTAATTCATGATCGGTTTTCGTGCGTAGCGAATTCATAAACTTCTACGGTTTTTAAAGGTGATAGGATATGTATGTTGGATTTATAAAAAAAATGCTTGGCTTTTCGGTGTAGAAGTTCTTACTCTATAAAATTATTTTATTGTGTTCTTCAATGTTAATCTGGATTTAAAGATATACAATTTTTGGAAAAAACAACATTTTGGGAAAATAATTTGTTATTCAGGTTCTGATTCATCTTTCCCGGTTTGGGAAAACGCAGCTAATTGTTTCACATCCAATATATTTGTTTTCCCAATCATGTCCATTACCACCAAGGTCAAAAAGACTTCTTCGTTACCCAAACCCCTTTCTACCCGAAATTCCATCGAAATAAAAGGGGCGAGGGTACATAATCTGAAGAATATATCGGTCGACTTTCCACGCAATAAATTTATTGTGGTGACCGGTGTATCAGGTTCAGGGAAATCTTCGTTGACGATCGATACTCTTTTTGCCGAGGGTCAGAGACGTTATGCTGAAAGTCTGAGCTCCTATGCCCGCCAGTTTATGGCCAGAATGGATAAGCCTGACGTGGATTATATAAAAGGACTTTGTCCGGCCATCGCCATAGAGCAGAAAGTAACTACACGCACACCGCGTTCCACCGTGGGCTCTATGACCGAGCTTTACGACTATCTCCGTTTGCTTTTTGCGCGGGTTGGAATTACATATTCTCCGGTTTCCGGCAGGGTAGTAAAGAAGAATGATGTAAAGGATGTGATTACAGCCATGCAGGCACGACCGGCAGGAGACAGGGTACTCGTGCTTGTTCCTTTTAAACAACATCCTAACCGGAATGCGACTGAAGAATTAAATATTCTGTTGCAGAAAGGCTTCAGCAGACTCTATATTAACAAGGAAACGGTTCGTATTGAGGACCTTCTGGCAATTCCTGCCGATGGATCGAAGCCAAAGAAGCAGGAACCGAAAATTCCCAGGAACGACTCATTTCTTTTGATAGACCGCATTGTGGTAAAAGAGTTTGATGAAGATGACCATCACCGGCTGGCCGATTCTATCGGCACGGCATTTTATGAAGGCGAGGGCCAGATGTTACTCGAGATCAACGGCGCTGAAAAGCTGGCTTTTACAAACCGGTTTGAAATGGACGGCATAAAATTCGAAGAACCGGTACCTAACTTGTTTTCTTTCAACAATCCCTATGGTGCGTGTCCGACCTGCGAAGGTTTTGGTCAGGTGCTCGGAATCGATGCCGATCTGGTAATTCCTGATAAAAGGCTGAGCCTGTTTGAAGGGGCTGTGGCGCCCTGGAAAGGGGAAAAACTGAGTGCCTGGAAAGACCATTTCATCAGAGTTTCAAAAAAATACGATTTTCCGATACATAAGCCCATTATTGACCTGACAAAAGCCCAATACCAATTGTTATGGGAAGGAAACAAAGAGGTCAATGGGATCAATGACTTTTTTAAAGAGGTGGAAAGAAACCTGTACAAGGTTCAGTACAGGGTGTTGCTCTCCCGTTACAGGGGCCGCACCAGCTGTCCGGACTGTAAGGGCTACCGGCTTAGGCCCGAAGCCCTGTACGTCAAAATAGGCGATTTGCACATAGGCGAAATATGTGAAATGCCTGTGGGTAAATTGTTTGCCTGGTTCGAAAATCTTTCTCTCAGCCAATTTCAGCTCCAGGTAGCCAAACGGATACTGATTGAAATCAATAACAGGCTGAAAACCTTGCTGGACGTGGGTTTGGGATACCTGACCCTGAATCGTCTGGCTAATTCGCTCAGCGGAGGCGAGAGTCAGCGTATTCAGCTCACAAGATCTCTCGGAAGTAACCTGACCAACTCATTATATATACTGGATGAGCCATCTATTGGTCTTCATTCGCGTGATACAAAACGACTGATAGCTGTGTTAAAAGAATTACGTGATCTGGGAAATACAGTAATTGTAGTTGAACATGATGAGATGATGATGCGTGAAGCGGACTATATAATTGACATGGGTCCGCTCGCAAGTCATTTAGGCGGAGAAGTAGTTGCAGCCGGAAATTATGATTCCATCATTCAGAATGAAAATAGTTTAACCGGCAAATATTTACGTGGCGAATTAAAAATAGAACCTCCTGCTAAAATCCGCAAACCCGGAAAATTTATTGTGGTCAACGGAGCGAGGCAGAACAATCTGAAAAATATAACAGTATCATTTCCGCTGAATGTTCTTTGCGTTGTAAGCGGTGTGAGCGGAAGCGGTAAAACCACACTTGTAAAACAAATTCTTTATCCCGCACTGCAAAAAATAAAAGGTGAGTTCGCAGATAAAGTGGGTATGCACGCATCCATTACCGGAGATGTGGATGCGATCAGTCAGATAGAACTCGTTGATCAAAATCCAATTGGTAAATCTTCACGCAGCAATCCGGTGACTTATGTAAAAGCATACGATGAAATCCGTGAATTATTTTCGAAACAACCAATGAGTAAGTTACGCGGCTTTCAACCCAAACATTTTTCCTTTAATGTGGATGGCGGACGATGTGATACCTGCAAAGGCGAAGGTGAACAGGTGGTTGAAATGCAATTTCTTGCCGACGTGCATCTGACCTGCGAAGTGTGCGGCGGAAAACGATTTAAAGATGAAGTTCTGGAAGTGCATTATCGTAATAAAAGCATCCATGATGTTTTGGAAATGAGCGTAGATGATGCGCTGGATTTTTTTAAGGATGAAAAAGAAATTCTTCAAAAATTAAGACCACTCAGCAGCGTCGGTCTTGGGTATATAAAACTGGGTCAGTCATCCGACACTTTATCAGGCGGTGAAGCACAACGCGTGAAACTGGCATCTTTTCTCGGCAAAGGGAAAAGCCTGGGTCATATTCTTTTTATTTTTGATGAGCCGACCACGGGCCTCCATTTTCACGATATTAAAAAACTGCTGACATCCTTCAGCGCGCTGATTGATCAGGGTCATTCTGTTCTGGTGGTGGAACACAATACAGATGTGATCCGTTCATCAGACTGGGTGATCGATCTGGGTCCGGAAGCAGGCGATGACGGCGGAAACCTTGTCTACGAGGGCATTCCAGCGGGACTGAAGAAAGTGAAGGAGAGTCAAACGGGCAAGTACCTTTAGCACAAGTATGGAAGACTGGAATACTGGAAGTGGAGTCAGAAGTTAGAAGAATTTTCGGGTGACCATCAGTAAGATATACTGTAGAACAGACACTCCGACGATCCACACAATTAAATCTGTTTTTACTTTATTTATTCATGTCGATCAGTTCAATTCTGATGGCAATCATTTTATTAATCAGATCTGCTTTGGTAACATCCATTCTGTCTATCAAACCGACCCGTTTTTTTTTGGTCAGAAAGACCCTAGTTTTGACAACCGGATTTACCTTTTCCGTTTCCATTTCAACTTAACTTCCGGGTGAATGAATTCTACCGGTTCCACGGTATACTTTTCGCCCGGTTTACCGCGCAGTGAATGATACAAAGTTAAATCTGAATTCCACATTTTTTCCAAAGGTAAAAACACGGTGTTTTATTTCAAATACCACAAACGTGGAGTTCGGAAATGCTAATTAATAAGGAAATAATTTTCTTCTTTCGGGCAGGTTATTTTATTCCACCAGGCCTGAATGGTTTCAATAAATATATTTATCCAATCTGTGCCGGGGGTCTGATAGGTGAGTGCGTATTCCATGATTCTTTTTTTTGATGATCAAAAATAGAATCATGTTTGTTGGATCACAAAGCGTGTTAGGTAGTTGTACTGAATAAACCGGTGAACAGTTGTTTTACGGCGGTAAAAAAATTTCTACCGCCGTAACAACTCGATGAATGTGCAGATGAATGAAAGAAGATGCTATTTCACATGTTTGTTCAATGCGCCGGCCATTTCAAACATGGATATCTGATCCTTCCCGAAAATGGGTTTCAGATTTGCATCGGCGTTGATATTCCTCTTGTTCTGTTTATCCTGCAGATCGTTCTTCTTAATGTAAACCCAGATTTTTTTCACGATTTCAGTTCTGGGCAACGGTTTGTTTCCAACAACTTTTGCCAGCGCATCGCTAACAGTCAGCGGTGTCATGAAAGCCGCATTTGGTTTCCGGGCTGATTTTTTCTTAGCTGCTTTTTTAGGAGCTGCTTTTTTTGCTGCTTTCTTCGCAACTTTTTTAGCTGCTTTTTTGGGAGCTGCTTTTTTTGGTGCTGCTTTTTTTGGTGCTGCTTTTTTCTTAGCTGCTTTTTTTGCTGACTTTGCCATAATGAGAATTTTTAATGGGTTATCAAAAAGTTAGTGATTCAAATTTAAGTTTTTTTATATAAGCAAAAAGTATTCATCCTTATTTTGACCGATACCAGACGGGCAAGTGCCACCTGTACCGGGTGCCCGGCATCCGGGTGGAAAATATCAAAACAATGGAAAAAACAGCGCACCGGCTGTTCCTGCTATAGTTACACAGCCACTAATGGACTGTTGAAGCCAGGAGACAAGCGCATCTCCAATGTGAAGGTCACGGACTGTACCACCTCCGACTGCCGTGATAAATGCAGGAATCAGGACGCCAAAAGGGTCGAATTTCTTTTCCATGGCTGCAAAAGCACCTGAGACGGCGAAACGGAATGTGCCAGTATATCTGTGAATTCCGCTGGGGACATCCATTTGATTTCGCGGCCTACCTCAGCCGGTCAAGGCTTTTCACGAGTTTCTGGTCCCTGTAAATGCCCCGCCAGGCAAGAAAAAAGAGAATGGGAATTACAAAAACGAAAACGGATGTTATGGTATGGCTACCCTGATTTTCAACGAACCGGTGAATTTCCTTTAAGTAAAGAAAGATGTTCAGCAATGAAAAAAGCAGGCCCAGGATGGCGAGACGGCCCTGAAGTTTCCTGTTTTTATAAAGAAAGATGTCAATGGCGGCAATACATGTTATGACGATCGTCACGATCAGGATCCAGATGCTGAACGAAGCGGTCAGATACTGAAAACTGGCCGGCTGTCCCGGAACTTCAATATTTCCGCTGTAGAAGGAAAATTTAATCGTCAGAACCGCAAATATAGCGGCTAGCAGCAGCCAGACGGATTGCATTCTTTGCAGCATATAACTGAATTTATTCAGATCCAAGTTATCTAAAATTATTCATTTCGGAACGGCAACGGGAGGAAGTGAATTCCAGGGCCAGCGGTCGAAGATCACTTATTTAAAAAAAAGGCCCTCAGGTAGCCTTCTTATTAGTAAAACTTGCAAAAGAGGTTCGTGGAATTTACCTGCGGTTTATTTATCTTTAGAAAGCGACTCCCGAACAGGTTTATAGCTAATCCCGGTTAAATTCTAAAACACAAAAAATAATTCGTTGGAATTGTTTCCCTGCGCCTGCAGGAATACGATAGATCATAGAAGTTACAACGTTCACGCCTTTTCCGCTCCTGTTTAAACTACCCGATTCTGTACTCCGTTTCTTGTTATTCAAATTATTTTTCGTGAACTTTTTTATAATGTTAATATATAACCTCAAAAACCTTTGTTATGGCAACTCGTATTAAAACGTCCTTTCCCAACGGAATTTGGATAAAAAAATGGAAATTCAAATTGGATAAAAAACCTTTTAACAGCAAAATGACTCCGGCGCAAATTACAAATACGCGACATAAAATTGAAAAAGTTGCTGAGAAGACGTTGAAAAGCAGAAAGGCCTGGAAGGCTGCAGGAATCGAAACTTTCCATCATTTAGTGATCATTCCAAGTTGGATAGATACACCTAAAACCAGGCCGGTCAATTTTTCCTTAACCGTTAGAATCATTGACCCGCAAGGACCACCAGTTGACAGTGTCGTTGCCCCACCACCTCCCAAACAGCCTTCCGGTAATTAAGGGAGTATTTCATTGTTGCAATTGTGGCAGTATAATGCCAAGCTGTACTTTATTCTTTCTTTGTCTGACATCTTAAATAAACGCAATGAAAAGTATTAGAAAAGGGAAGAATCAATTTGCACCCCGCGTTATTCTGAAATTTTATGACCATGTCTCAATTCCCTATGACGATGACAAGATGGTCAAAGAATATTTTTTACAACATCATATTATTTCATGGTCGCAAATGCTAAAAAAATTTCCTGGTATCAGCATAAGCCGTTTATTCACAACTCTTGAACCGGCGAGGATATCTGAAATGATTGAGAAAGCAAAAAACCGGGATAAATCCTATGACCCTCCGAATTTTCTGACATATTTTGCAATAGACCTTCCGGATAAATTTGATCGGAATGAGTTACTCAACGAAATATGGAAGGACGAAAATTTAGAGTATGCTTATAAAGAATCTGGTCCGACAAAACCTCCCGCGGTATACGCCAAAAACGATCGATCATCAAAATGGCAGGGATATCTGAAACCAGCGCCGCTGGGAATTGATGCGATGTATGCCTGGAACAAGCCGGGAGGCGATGGAAATAGTAACGTGAAATTCATTGATATCGAACTTGGATGGTGGCTTGATCATATTGATTTGCCAAATCCGCAGATACAGATAATTTCAGGGAAAAATTTTGATTACTGGTCGCATGGTACCGGAGTACTTGGGATAATCCTTGCCCAGGATAATACGACGGGCTGCGTCGGAATCACACCGAACATGATAAACCCAAATTGTGCGGTAATTTCTCAGGCCAGGCCCACAATCGGTAACGTGAATAGTGCAATACATACGACTACTGATGAAGGTAAGTTAGTTTATAATACTTCAGATGCGATTACTGATGCAGTTCATCATTTGAATTTCGGCGATGTATTGTTACTTGAATCACAGATATATTTAAACAGGGGGCATTCCGGTTCATTTTTTTATCCTTCGGAAGTAGAATCTGCCATATTTGATGCAATCAGTCTGGCCACTGCCACAGGTATCATTGTTATCGAAGCTGCAGGCAATGGTTCTGACCATGGTATCGGTCAGAATTTAGATTTGTTTCAGAATGATTCATCCAAATTTGTATTGGATAAAAACAATATCCGTGATTTTAAAGATTCTGGCGCGATCATCGTCAGCGGCTGCACTTCAACTGTTCCGCATGCGAGGGTACCTGGTTTAAATTTTGGAAACAGGATTGACTGCTACGCGTGGGGAGAAAATATTAAAACAACAGGAAAGGACAATCCTGTAAACCCAAGAACTGGCTATACATCACACTTTAACAGTACTTCGGGAGCTGCTGCTATTGTTGCGGGAGCCGTTATTTCGATACAATCCATGCGGGAAGCAGCAGGGAAAAGCAGGTTTAGTCCAGGTCAGATGCGTGAAATTCTGAGAAACAATATGAATGGTACCGAATCAGAATCAGCAACGGACGATATCGGCGTTATGCCTGATTTAAAAAAAATATTTAATAATGAGATATTAGGTGGATGAAAACCCGGCTGTCATGGTAAGAAAATCATATCTAATCATGTTATTTGGTCTAATCCCGGGCCTGTACCTGTTTGCACAATGTCCCGACAAGGTCCTGTTATGGAAAAGACTCGAATTTTTAAGAGATTCTTCTAATGCAGCTCCCGCCGAAAAGTTAAAAGAATTATTTTCTTATGAGGAAAAAATAAAATCATGTTCGTCGCCAGTTGATTCTGTTTACGCATTTCTATATCACAGGATCGGAGTTGCCTATTATAAGGAGGGGGAATACTTAAAATCTACTCAATATCTTCAGAAGGCTATTAAAATGGTTTCGGATAATGAAAAACATCCTGCCATTAATCCGCGGCAAAATATTGCATACTATTTCTCCCTATCGAAGGCTTACGCGGGCCTGAATGAAATTTCTGAAAAAATAAGGGCGCTTGACAGTTGCATCGCCATTTCGATCAGGGCCAATGCCGTTGATTTATATTGCTTGTCTGCCATGTATCAAAAGATTGAGTATTTGTTTTATATCGGTGATTTTCAAAATTGTATTGTGTATACGAAAATGTGCGAATCACTGGCTAAGTCAAGTATACAGTCTGGCACACTGGATTATATGACGGCGAACGGGTACATATTGAATTCGTTAGAGTGGCGTGTTATTGCATTACTGGAAATAAAAAATTACAGTGAGGCAGAAGAGATTCTTCTAAATAAAATTAAGGAAATAGAAAGAGGAGAGGATAAGAGCTATTTGGGAACATACCTGGAAAAACTGGCTCGGGTCGAAGAACACAAAGGCAACTACGATCATGCACTGTTAGATTTTAAACAGGCATTTGTAAGCGAACAAAAGGCCGGGCATGTAATCGCCTGCAAAGGGATACTGAATAATATGGGAAATTCAATATATTTTAAACATCTCAGGGATTACAATAAGGCGCTTTTCTATTATAAAAAGGCTCTTGATTTTAATCCCGGACCTGAAAAAGTAACAGATTCCTCGGAGTCGCTGGCCGAGTATCTGAATATCGCCAACTTATTTTCGCACCAGAGTCTATATGATTCTGCAATGGTCTATTTTCAACATGCATTTGATCAGGTTAAACCAGGTCTTAACGAATCAAAGCTTATGCATGGCGATCTGGACGAATTCATGCATAACAAAAAAAACTATTATCTCGCAGACATATTGATTTATAAAGGGGATGCTTTGAAGCAACAATTCAGAGACACAAAACAGCCTGAAAAAAATTCCCAGGCACTTCGGATTTATAAGATAGCGGACCTGGTTTTGGACAGAATAAAGACAGATGTTACTGAATTGGACTCAAAACTTTTATGGCGCCGGAATTCGCGGCACTTATACGAAAATGCGATCGAAGCATCTTATCTGGAAAACAATTCCGCCGGGGCATTTTATTTTTTTGAGAAGAGCAGATCTGTCCTTCTTACAGATCAGCTAAATCAATTAGCTAGGATAAGTAACGCCGAAATTTTAAATCTGGCCCAGGTAAAAAAGCAAAAGTTGCAGATGGAAAGAGAAAGAGATGCACCCAAAACATCTTCCAAACGGGTAGCGGAATTGGAAAGTCAGCTTTTTAACAGTAGTCAGGAACTGGCAAGGTTGGATCAAAACATCAGGCAAAACAATCCTTTATACTATCAGAGTTCTATTGATACCACCTTTATAAATCTGAAAGATGTGCAGGAGAGGCTGTTAAAGGACCATAATGCGTTGCTGGAAATGTTTTCAGGTGACAGTTCAAATTATTCACTTTTGGTAACAAATGAAAGGGTTTATTTTAATAAGATCAGTAAAGGGGAATTTGACAGTACCGTGAATTCTTTTATATCCTATTTATCAAACCCGCCATTATTAAACAGCCGGTTTAGTGATTATGTATATACGGCTAACCATTTATATAAACTGATATTTAAGAATAGCTCGTTACCTGCCGGACGTATTATTATTTCTCCGGACGGACAGATCTTCCCTTTTGAGGCTATGGTAACAAATGGAAATACGAACTCTCCCAATTACTTTCTGCAAGACCATGCGGTGAGTTATACTTATTCAGCCCGCTATCTCCTGACACAATTTTTCAACAACAAGTCTGAACTTACGGGTTCTTTCCTTGGGGTTGCGCCAGTCCATTTTTCTTCCGGCACTTCCCTGGCTGCCTTGCAGGGAAGCGATCTGTCACTCACTCAGATTAGCTCGTATTTCAACGATTCATATAATCTTACCGCTGTCAATGCTACAAGAAACAATTTTCAAAAAAACTTTTCCGATTATTCAATTATCCAATTATATACTCATGCATCAGATAGTAGTAGTCATGGGGAAGCGGTAATTTATTTCGCTGATTCGGCTCTATATCTTTCGGATTTGATTCCCGAAACAAAACCCCATACCCGTTTAGCAGTTTTATCGGCTTGCGAAACGGGTATTGGAAAATTATATTTGGGTGAAGGAGTTTTCAATTTTAACCGTGGATTTGCATCTTTGGGTGTACCTTCTTCCATAACTAATTTGTGGTCAGTTGATAATGAATCGACCTATCAGATTACGGAACTTTTTTACAAATATTTATCTACCGGGATAGCCATAGACATAGCGCTTCAGAAGGCTAAACTGGAGTTCATGAACAACTCGTCAAAAAAACATAAGCTGCCTTACTATTGGGCAGCAACAATTCTTGCAGGCAAATCAGATGCGATTGGATATGTTAAAATACACTTGTGGAATGACGTTCTGATAATAGTCGTTGTTTTGACCTTATTCATCGTTTTCTGGCGAATTATGATAAGAAATAAGAAATAATTTCTCGCAATGTATCACCCCAACTCCGGATACAACGGAAACTGCTTCATGTGCGCATTGATTTTTTTCCTGATATCAGCCAGGGCGGGTTCGTCTTCTGCGTGTACGATTGCTTCATCAATAAAATCGACGATGGCGCTCATATGCTCCGCCATCATGCCACGGGTGGTGACGGCCGGTACACCCACACGAATACCGGAAGTGATAAAGGCACTCTTGTCATCGAAGGGAACCATATTTTTATTAACGGTGATATCTGCCTTTCCCAATGCGATCTCCGCTTTTTTTCCGCTTATATTCTTATTGCGCAGGTCGATCAGCATGAGATGATTATCCGTTCCACCGGAAACAATATTGTATCCTTTTTTGCTGAAACAGGCACTCATGGCCTGCGCATTTACAATGATCTGTTTGGCATATACGGTAAATTCATCCGATAATATTTCCCCGAATGAAATGGCTTTTGCAGCAATCACGTGTTCCAGCGGTCCTCCCTGGGTGCCGGGAAATACACCCATATCCATCAGATTACTCATGGGCCGGATATTTCCTTTATTGTCTTTCAATCCAAAGGGGTTATCAAAATCCTTTTTCATCATGATGATGCCTCCCCGCGGACCACGAAGGGTTTTATGCGTGGTAGATGTTACGATATGGCAGTCTTCGAAAGGAGAACTCAACAGTTGCTTTGCGATGAGTCCGGCCGGATGGGCCATATCACACATCACCAGGGCGCCAACCTGATCTGCAATCCTGCGTATCCGGGGATAATCCCAGTCACGGCTGTATGCCGATGCGCCGCAGATAATAAGTTTGGGTTTCTCCTGCTTTGCCACTCTTTCCATGCTGTCATAATCCACCAGGCCATCTTCTTTTTTTACTCCGTAAAAATGTGGCTGATAGAGTTTGCCCGAGAAATTCACCGCAGACCCATGTGTCAGGTGTCCACCCATACTCAGGTCAAGACCCAAAATCTTATCACCAGGCTGTAAAATGGCCAGACAAACCGCGGCATTGGCTTGCGCACCACTATGCGGCTGTACATTGGCATACTCACAATTGAATATCTGTTTTAATCTGTCAATGGCCAGCTGTTCGGTCTGGTCAACGATTTCACAACCACCATAATAACGGCGTCCGGGATATCCTTCAGCATATTTGTTGGTCATCACATTTCCCATGGCCTGCATGACCTGGAGAGAGGTAAAATTTTCGGAGGCAATCAATTCAATACCATGCCTTTGCCGTTCAAGTTCCTGATGAATGAGGTCGAAAACCAGCTTGTCTCTTTGCATGGCGCAAAAATAGGCCAACTATGAATAAAAGATTCAAGGGGTCCTGATTTGATGAAAGAATTATCGGTTACAGCGAGGATTTTATTGATACGGCCGACCAGTTCCTCGAGGTCAATATCTCCGCGGTTTGAGAAAATACTGATACAATAATTGAGAGAGGGTATCATGAATACGACCGTGCGGAATCCGCCGTTGAATCCGGTATGATATAAAATTTTTTTTGAGCCAGGCGTTTGTTGTATAAACCAGCCGTTACCGTACCACAATTCCTTCGGGGTGTCGACAAGTGTTTGTCCCTGCCAGGCATTCCGGATCATCGGGGTTTTTGAAAATTCGCCTGATTCAATCGCCCTGCACCATTTTATATAATTATTCATTGAAATATAAACACCGCCATCGGCTTCTGTAGAAAAGAAAACAGATTCGTCTTCGTCAGACCGGATGAATTTCCCTCCTGGAGAAAGATCGTAACCTGTTACCCGCTTTGATATGGGGTGCCCGAATTGAAATACGGTTGCATCGCGTATCCCCAGTGGTATAAATATATTTTTCTGAAGGTAGTCGCCATAGGATAAGCCACTTAATTTTTCGATCAGCATGCCCAGGAGGCAATAGGCCGTATTACTATAACGGTAATGCATACCCGGTGAAAAATAAAGTGAGTTCGTTTTTTGCAGGGCCGACAACACGTCTTTGTCCGTTGCATGTTTCACGTTGTTTGTATCCACAAATCCATAGTGATCGGGAATTCCTGAGCAATGGCTGAGCAGCTGGAAGATCCGGACAGATGAGACGGGATAGGGAAGTTTCAGAAACATTCCGATAGAATCGTTCCTGGAAAATTTCCCTTTATAAAATAAATCCAGCACCGCATAAGCTGTAAACTGTTTGGTGAGAGATCCGATATTGAAATTGTCGTCTGCTGTTATGGATAATCCGGTAACTAGGTTCGCTTTACCATATCCTTTTTTAAAAACCGTTTTGTTATTTAGCTCCACGGCAATCACCGCGCCCGGCTGATCCGCCTTATAATAAACATTCATTAAAGAATCTATCTGTTTTACGGGAGACTGGCAAAATCCGTGAATGAGGAAAACATTGAATGCAAAAAACAGCCAGCCGTTTTTCATAATTTATATTGACTTGGAACATTTAAATTATGACGTAAAATAGAATTTTCGTTCATTTGATGGTTTTTTCCTGAACTTTACCGGTACAGGATCAGCCATATAAGAGAACAAAATATTTGTTTAGCTGGTGGCAATTACTGAATATGAAAGCAATCATTCCCGTAGCAGGCGCTGGTACAAAACTAAGGCCCCATACTTATACCCAACCGAAGGCTCTGATTCCGCTCGCCGGAAAAACGATACTAAGTATTATCGTCGACCAGTTATTAGAGGGAGGGATAACAGAATTTATTTTTATTGTAGGTTATCTCGGCACAAAAATTCAGGATTACGTAAAGGATAAGTATCCCCAGTTAAAAACAAGTTTTGTTTTTCAAACTGAAAGGCAGGGCATTGGTCAGGCCGTTTTATTAACAAAGGAACTGGTGGCCCAGGATGAAATTTTCATTGTACTGGGGGATACGATTTGTGAATATGATATCAGGGCAATCCTTGAAAACCCGGCATCTCAATTGGGGATCAAAAGGGTAGACGATCCCCGCGATTTCGGTGTAGCTGAAATCGAAGATGATGGATTTATCAGCCGGGTGGTGGAAAAACCTCAGATACCCAAATCGAATATGGCGCTGGTCGGCATTTACAAGATCCGCGAAACAAATGCACTTTTTTCCTGTCTGGAAAATAATATCCGGAATCAGCTTACGAGTTATGGTGAATATAATTTAACCGACGCCATCGAGTGTATGATCGGCGATGGCGTAAAATTTGAACCCTTTAAGGTCCAGAACTGGTTTGATTGCGGAAAGAAAGAAACGTTGTTGGAGTCAAACGCCAAACTGCTGAAAAAATTCGGAAGTAATATGGCGCCCGACCATCATTTGGAAAATACAATCGTGATCCATCCGGTGAATATTGCCTCGGGCTGTACCATAAAAAATTCAATCATCGGCCCCAATGTTGCGATCGGTGAAAAAACCAATATCAATTATTCGATATTGAAAGATTCCATAATCGGATCGTTCGCTAACCTGTTTGATATTGTGCTCACCCATTCACTGATTGGAAGTGATACGGAAGTAAAAGGAGAGAGCCGGAGTCTCAACATTGGAGATAATACCGAAATAGATTTAGGGGAATCTTAATCACAAGTGTGGAAGACTGGAAGACTGGAAGTGGTAGTAGGGAAGTTGGTTTAAATTTTACGCTTTAGGCTTTGGGCTTTAAGCTTATTTCATCCCTAAAATACGTAAAAGCGGATATTCTGAATCATCGGGAAGTAAATCTGAACCTGCATCTGGTGATACTTCAACATTCACCTTGACAGTTTTCTTTTCCTGAATCTCAATGACTTCCTGGTATTTGTATTTCTGGTAACCCTTTTTCTCAAAACGAAGGTTTACATGGCACGCAGGCAGTTGTTTGAAATAATAATAACCGTCCACATCAGTCACAACTTCTTTGTAAGAAGGATCGCCCGGAACGACGGCTGAAACGATTACGCCTGAAACAGGTTTCTTTGTAACTGCATCCAGAACCTGACCCTTAATCAAACAAGGATCCGTAGTTCCGTCACTGGCGTAAAGCCCGCACGAAACCACACAGGTAAATGCGAAAAAAAGCAGGTAAAAAGAGGTTTTCATGTTATTGCAGTTTACAAGGTAAAGGTTCAGCCCAGCTTTTCCTAAATTCAAACCATAAATTTTCTATAATGTCAGCCGCTGGCAGTATGTCCCGGATCAGGGCACTTACCTGACCAATTTCAAGTTCGCCTTCGTTCAAATCGCCTTCGAGCATGCCTTTTTTTGCCCTTCCTTTTCCCAATAGTATTTGAAGATTTTCTTTTGAAGCGCCGGCCTGTTCGGCAGCTTCCACCAAATTGAAAAAAGGGTTCTTTAAAAGCCTTACCGGCATTAACGATTTCAACGTCAGCTTCGTATCGCCTTCTCCGGCTTTTAGAATATAATTTTTAAAATCCGGATGCGAAGACGCCTCCCGGCTCATAACAAAACGGGTACCGATCTGAACAGCAGATGCGCCAAGGGCCATCGCAGCAAACATTTGCCGTCCGGTCGCAATACCGCCTGCCGCAATCACGGGAATCGATACGGCATCTGCAACGGCCGGGATCAGCACCATCGATGTGGTTTCTTCGCGTCCGTTGTGGCCACCTGCTTCGAATCCTTCCGCAACCACCGCATCGCAACCTGCTTCAGCAGCCTTGCGGGCAAAACGACTGCTGCTTACAACATGTACCACTTTGATACCCTTTTCTTTTAAGACGCCGGTCCAGACAGCCGGGTTACCAGCCGAAGTGAAAACAATGGGAACCTTTTCTTCTATTACAATGTCGATATGCTTTTGAACATCCGGATATATCAGCGGAATATTCACCCCTAAAGGGTGAGTCGTAGCGCTCCTGCATTTCCTGATATGTTCCCTGAGCAGTTCAGGATACATACTGCCACTTCCGATCAGACCAAGACCTCCTGCATTGCTAACGGCTGAAGCCAGCCGCCAGCCACTGTTCCAGACCATACCGGCCTGGATAATGGGATACCGTATTCCGAACAATTCGGTTATGGTGTTTGTGAATTCCATATGGCTAAAGGTAAGAACGGGGGATAGTTTGTTTTTTTTAATTCTTCATAAAACGCTATATTTAGGGTACATCTACAAGCTCAAGGCATGCACAAACCTTTGTTGCTTCTTCTTGGCGCAGGATGTTTATTTTCCTGCCACAAAGATGCTTCAAATCCGGTTAATCAATGGACCTGGTTCGGTACGCAGAACAGTGCGGTTTACAATTATGTATTAATAAATGCCAGCCAGGTACTCAGCAAAAGCGACAGCGATGAATTACACGTTGGCGTGAGTGCTGCTTTTATAGACAGCAATAATAACCAGATCACATTTGTCCGGGCACTGTCCGTGAATGATCAGATCATTCAGCCTGGCCAGGATTCGATGTATAGTTATGATTACGGTTCGGATCAGATTAGCAAGAGCAGTCAGCTTTTCGGAACCAAGATTATGGTTGCGATCCATGGTATTGATGAAGCAGATACCGTGAGCAGTTCTGTTTATCTGCCAAAACAACTTTCAACCAGTCTGGAAGATTATCCCGACACGGTTTCAATGAGTCATGGTCTTGAATTACAATGGTTACCCGATCCGGATAACACCTGGGGCAATGTTGTAATTCAGTTGTTCTATTACAGCGCCCTCAGCAGAAAAGCAGATTCTACCATGCCCAATCAAATTTCAACGGTCAATATTACTGCACCTGATAACGGCAGGTATTATCTTTCTTACTCTAACCTGAGTGTCTTTCCTAAAAATGCATATATCGGTATTACCATTGCGCGTGGCGGGCAGAATGAGGCGATCCTTCCATTGTCCCGTAAAAGAGTTTACTATTTTTCAAGTGCATCGGTCAGCACTCCGCCGGTAAGAATAAAACCATAAAGCTTAAAGCCCAAAGCGTAAAGCCTAAAACTTTTAGGTGTTACTGAATAATTATTAGATTATCCCGAATTTAATATGTGAAAGTTTTGGGCTTTGGGCTTTAGGCGTTGGGCTTTAAGCTTTGAACGCCCACTTCCACATCGTCTTCCAGGTAGGTTTTTTGCCATAGAGGAGAATGCCCGTTCTGTAAATCCTGCCGGCCATCCAGGTTGTAAATAAAAATCCTCCGGCCAGCAGCGCCATACTCAACAATAATTGCCAGTAGGGAACCGTGGTCGGAACGCCATAAGGAATGCGGGCCATCATCACAATCGGCGAACTGAAAGGGATCAGGCTGGCCCATAAAGCCAGTGAGCCACCCGGATCCTGTACTGCGATGGACATGATGATAAACGAAAAAACGATCGGCATACTAATGGGTAACAGAAGTGACTGCGCTTCCTGGGGATCTTCGTTTACTACAGAACCAACCGCGGCAAATAAGGATGAATAGAATAAATATCCCCCTATAAAATAGAATACAAAACTTCCGATAATGAGCGTCCAGTTCGCAGTCTGAAGGGATTGTTTAAAAGCAAATATTTGTTTCGCGGCCTCCGTGCCCTGTGCCATTTGCGCGCTGCCCATGGCATTCACCTTTTGCATGTTATTCACTTCCTGCATTAATTCCTGCGGAATAAAAGCTTGTGCCACCAGGATCAGTATGGCAATCAATCCGACCCACAAAAGAAACTGTGTTAATCCAACAGCTCCGATGCCGATGATTTTTCCAAGCATTAAAGGAAAAGGCTTCACAGAACTTACAATCACTTCGGCCACGCGACTGGTTTTTTCCTCCATGACACCACGCATTACCATGGCGCCATAAATAAAAGTAAGCAGGTAAATCAAAAAGCCGCATGCCCAGCCGATCGCATAGGATAGACCCTGACTGGAGGCCTGCGATTTATTTCCTTCATCAGAAAAAGTCTGCAGTTCAGCAATATCGGAAGCGGCCCGGATGGAATCGAGATGACTGCGTGTGATATTTGTTTTTGTAAAGATGAGATGATCGGTAATCGCTGAATTAACCCTTTTTTCCAGGTCGTCAATATTGGCGAGACCCAGCTGTTTTTTATATTTCAAACGGTAAATGGTCTTCTCTCCTTCATTAAGCACCGGTATAATCAACACGGCACTACAATTATGTTCAGCATAGTTGAGGGTATCTATGGAAGGCGAAAAATCAAAGAAAATGGCTGAATCACTTTTTAGATAATCTTTGAAATATCCATTTTGATCGGCCACCGCAATACGGTGATTGGTTCTGCCTTTTATACCCAGGTAAACAGTACCGGCAATGACCATCACGATCAGTACGGGTAACAGGAAGGTGGACAGCAGGAAAGTTTTGTTCCTGATTCTTGTAAAATATTCACGACGGATAATCAGACCGATCTTGTTCATATATTATGCTTGAACAGGTTGAAACTGGCGGGATAATGAAGTGCCTTCGACCAGTTTAATAAAGATTTCGTTTAAGGTTGGCAGCAATTCGGAAAAAGAAGAGATATTCGAGTGCTGATCTATAAAATATCTCAATACATCATTGGGCGAATGACCTTCCTTGATGCGCATCGTAAGACTGTCTTCATTTTTTGTGAGCACATCAAAAAGTGCATCTGGTAAAAATGCCGGAAGCGGACTGGCCGTGATCCGGAAAAGATTTTCCTTGAATTCCTGTTTCACGTGGTTGACAGATCCGTCCAGGATTTTTTTTCCTTTGTTGATCAGAATAATATGATCGCAGATCTCTTCCACCTGCTCCATGCGGTGTGTACTGAATATAATGGATGCTCCGTTTGAAGCGAGACGGAATATTTCATCCTTGATCAGATTGGCATTTACCGGATCCAGACCACTAAAAGGTTCATCCAGGATGATCAGCTCCGGCCGATGCAAAACGGTAGTAACGAACTGAAGTTTTTGTGCCATTCCTTTGCTCAGATCTTCAATCTTTTTATTCCACCAGGACTGCATTTCAAAACGGGTGAACCAATCCTTTGCCTGACTCAATGCGTCGGCGGAAGAAAGGCCTTTTAGCCGGGCGAGGTACAGAGCCTGCTCTCCGATTTTCATTTTTTTATACAGACCCCTTTCTTCCGGCATATAACCGATGAGTGACGAATCCTCGTCTGCATTAAATTTTTTTCCATTGAAAGAAATGCTTCCTTCATCGGGGAAAAAAATACCCGTGATCATTCGGATCAGAGTTGTTTTGCCTGCACCATTTGGCCCCAGGAGGCCGAAGATGGATCCTTTCCCAACTGAAAAGCTGATGTCATCCACAGCTTTTTGCGTTGTAAAATATTTCTTCAGGTGGGCCACTTCAAGCATCGACATGCATTCAATTTTTAGATGAAAAAAATTCAGCAATTTTTTCAGCAACACGCTCTCCATCCATTGCTGCGCTCATGATTCCTCCCGCATAACCGGCGCCTTCTCCACAAGGATATAGATTATCGATTTGCGGATGCGCCAGGGTTTCTTCATCGCGCGGTATCCGTACCGGTGACGAAGTTCTGGATTCTGTGGCAACAACAATGGCCTCCCGCGTAAAATATCCTTTCATTTTTTTATCGAATGCGGCGAATGATCGCTGAAGACTTTTACCAATATCTTTTGGAAAAGTTTCCGGAACATTTACGGATGTAAGTCCGGGTGTATAGGAACAGGCCGGCAGGGATCCGGAAATATTTCCCATTGTAAAGTCAGTCAATCTTTGTGCCGGCGCCTTAAACAAACCTCCACCCAGCGCAAATGCTTTTTGCTCGATAGCCGATTGGAAATACATGGCTGCGAGCGGACCCTGTTTTTTGTATGCCTGCCAGTCTTTTTCCTGGATGTTTACAACGATACCGGAATTTGCAAATGGATTATTTCTTTTCGATGGTGACCAGCCGTTCACGACCAGTTCACCATCACCGGTAGCTGCTGGTGCAATGATTCCGCCCGGGCACATGCAAAAAGAAAATACAGAGCGGTCGTTATCCGTGTGAATGAGCTGATAGGATGCAGGTGGCAGTCCGGCAACGCGCGGACCTTCTTCCCTGATATAATGATACTGTATTGAATTGATGAGTTCCTGCGGATGTTCCACGCGCAGACCCAGGGCAAATGGCTTTGCATGTATTTCTTTTTTTTTATCATGCAGCAATTGAAAAATATCCCTGGCCGAATGACCGGTGGCCAGTATAACAGCATGGGCGTGGAAGAGTTCTCCATCGGTCGTTTTAATTTCCGTGATTTTATCATCCGACTCCGTCCAGTCGCAGAGTTTCCTGTTGAAATGAATCTCACCTCCGCATTCAATTATATAACTCCGTATGGAATGGATGATAGCCGGCAATTTATTGGTTCCGATATGAGGATGTGCTTCAAACAGAATATTTTCATCGGCTCCAAATTGAACGAAGAGATCCAGTATACGCTGAATATTACCCCGTTTGTTACTCCTTGTATATAATTTCCCATCACTATAAGTGCCTGCACCACCCTCTCCGAAACAATAATTGCTTTCGGGGTTGATGATACCTTCTTTATTGAGGCGCGCCAGGTCACGGCGCCGCGCCCGTATATCTTTTCCTCTTTCGATAATAATGGGTTTGATTCCCGAACGTATCAGGCTGAGCGCTGCGAATAATCCTGCAGGGCCTGAACCTATTATGAGTACCGATCTGGATGCTGATTTTACATCCCGCAGATCCTGTTGCACGATCCTGCGCAACTGAAAAGGTTCGTTTATAAAAACGGAAGCGGTAAGCAGAACATGCGGGTACCTGGATCTTGCATCCAGCGATTTTTTCAGCAGATGAAATCCTGTAATTTTTTTTTCGGAGAAACCGGATTCTTTTGCCAGCAGGCTTTTGATCAATTGTTGATTTGTTGCATCGATGACCGGAACCTTTATCTGAATTTTCTTTTGCATCCGGAAAGGGCGAGTACAAGAAAGTACTAATTTTTTTGTGGTTGGTAAAACTATGGTAAGTATTTCAAAAAAAAATTATCAGTGTAATTTTTAATCAGGTAGTTTCCCTGAACTAACTGGTATCCCGTACTTTACTTGACGGTCTCTCAGAGGCATTTCATCGGGCTGAATTTTTTTTTTAAAAAAACTTTGGTTAAAACAAAATGCTGTCAAAATATCTGTATCTTCAATTGCGCCTCAATCAAATCATATGGAGAAATTTTCTAAATCATCATCGCCCGGTTCCCGTCTCTCCATTTTCAATTCTTCTAAACCTTCATCCTTATTGAGTTTTGTTGATCCTTCTCTATTTTTTTGTAACCGGGTGAAGGCGGTTTATCGATGTCCGCCTCGATGTACAGACGGTCGAAGTACAGGTTAATCAGACTACTGCTATTTAACAGACATTTTATTTATTTTGAATTACTGAAGAAATGTTTTTTATGTATTGCTATGCTTCTGGAGGCTACCTGAAATTACCAACTAATAAAAAATTTTTTATTCCCGAATTAATATTGATATTCGTCCCCCTGCAAAAATCCCTTCTCCAAAATCATTTGAAAAACATAACCTTAAACAATTTTTTTACCAGCCTTAAACTGTTTTTTTTGTAATGCCGAAAACCTTTGAGAAAGTCTGGGCCAATTGTCTTGAGATCATAAAAGATATCGTTGAATGGCAGCATTATAAAACCTGGTTTGAACCCATTCATCCGGTTGAGTTGAAAGTGAACATTTTGGTCATCCAGGTTCCGAGTCAGTTTTTTTATGAGTATCTGGAAGAACACTATGTAAATTTATTGGCAAAAACTTTGCGTAGAATATTGGGAAAAGATGCGCGACTTGAATACCGGATTATGGTAGACAGTGGCAATCAGCAAAACAAACCGTTAACCATGGATGTTCCCGCACATAGTTATAAGACGATCTCCAACAACGAAATGGATTTTCCACTGATTATCAATAATCCGGTTAAAAATCCTTTTGTTATACCGGGATTGAAAAAGATGCAGATCGACTCCCAGTTGAATCCGGTGTATACGTTTGAAGTATTTATTGAAGGTGACTGCAACCGGGTAGCGAGAAGGGCGGGAAAAACGGTGGCGGAAAAACCGGGGGCCAATTCCTTTAACCCGCTGGTGATTTATGGAGGGGTAGGGCTTGGCAAAACCCATCTTGCCCAGGCAATTGGCAATGAGGTCCGTCGCACCCACCACAATAAAGTGGTACTGTATGTGAGTTCCGAGAAATTCATCAATCAGTTTATCGATCATAGCCGCAATAATGCCATAAACGATTTTATTCACTTTTACCAATTGGTTGATGTGCTGATTATTGATGATGTACAGTTTTTCAACCGGGCCGAAAAATCGCAGGATGCGTTTTTTGCTATTTTCAATCATCTGCACCAAAGCGGCAAACAATTGATTCTCACTTCCGATAAGCCTCCGAAAGACCTGGAGGGCGTTCAGGAGAGATTACTAAGCCGTTTCCGCTGGGGTCTCAGCGCTGATCTGACCATACCGGATTATGAGACAAGAATTGAAATCCTTGAACGTAAAATGAAGAACGACGGGCTGGAAATGCCTAAAGAAGTTGTAAAATATCTCGCATATAACATTAACAGCAATATACGCGAACTGGAAGGCGCATTGATCTCCCTTCTGGCACAGTCTTCGCTTAACAAGAGGGAAATTGACCTGGAATTGTCGAAGAAAGTGTTGAGAAATTTTGTCAAAACGAGCAGTAAGGAAATCACGATAGAAACCATTCAGCGGATGGTTTGCGAATACTTTGATCTTCCCTACGATAAGCTCCTTCAAAAAACGAGGAAGCGCGAAATCGTACAGGCGCGGCAGATTACGATGTTTCTTGCAAAAGCCTTCACAAAAAATTCATTAAAAACGATTGGTGAACATTTTGGTGGCAGGGATCATACTACCGTGATTCATTCCTGCCAAACGGTAAAGGATCTGATGGATACCGACAGTTTGTTCCGCGAAAATGTAACGGAACTACAGCAGAAAGTGCAGCTGGCTGCGATGTAGAGGAACTAATAGTATAAGAGTATAAGAGTGAAGTCCATTGTAAAGATGGGCTTTCTTTATTTAAAAAAACCGGGCTTAGGCCCTTGGCTTTAGACTTCCAGATTGATTTGGATGTTGTTTCCTGTGTGCTATTTTCCGCCTTAACATAAACAAGGCAGTAGACCTCTTCCGGTCTTTTTGAATGATATTTGTGATAGCATGTATTATATTCATAAACCTTCCAGCATTTTATTTAGGAAATAATGAACCTGGGGACCGAAAAAACCAAAGAAAATGGTAGCTGTTATATAACCTGAAATGAAGCAGGTAAATAAAAGCTTATAGGATAACGGCCGGGTGTTTTCAATCACGGATGAAATAAAACGCTTCATAGGATTATTATCAGATTATTGGTCATTGTTAAACTCCGCTGAACGTCAGTTTATTGTGTGGAAATAAGAGTTTTTGTATAAGCCCCTGAAAATGCGGAAGGTTTATAATTAATGATTATTTTTGCATCCCTTCAATCGGTTAACGGTTGATAGTGGCGTTAAGCGTTAAGCGTTTGGCGTTCGGCTTAAAGAGGAGAGGTGCCTGAGTGGCCGAAAGGGCCGGTTTGCTAAACCGTTATACGAGCTTAAACTTGTATCGAGGGTTCGAATCCCTCCCTCTCCGCAAACAAAAAGAATTGCCCTCGACAGAGGGCATTTTTGTTTTGAAGCCTTGCCAGGCTTGACTGAGCAAGGCGGAAAAACTTTCCAAACCCTATCTTTTTGGCCGGTTGTTTCAAATTGTTTTAACTTCAGTCATTCGTTTCAACCGTTACAATCTTCTTATATGTTCGATCAAATATTACAGTTGGTAAAGGAACAATTGAACGCCCATCCACAAATTGCCGGTAACATTCCTCCCGAACAGGCAGACGAGATCCACCGCGAGATTGCGACGCATATAACAAATGGTATTCAGAACGCACAACCTGCCCAACCGGATTCGGGTAACATACTTTCGCAATTGGAAAACAGTCTGGCCTCAGGCGGATTGGCCACCAGCGCTATCACAGGTGGTCTGGTCGGCACCCTCGCTGGTAAGTTTGGATTATCGCCCATGATTACCGGAGCCATTGCGGCTGCCATACCGGGCCTTATCAAAAAATACGAGAATAGAAATAATACCCTCCCGGTCAATGCGTAATTCCGGTATTCTATATTTTCTGCTTGGAATTTATTCCATGATGATCAGCTGGTACTATAACCATTCGATTTTCTGGCTGATCATACACTGGATATTCTGGCCAATATACCTCGTGTATGAATTACTGACGGGTCATCTATCGCATAACATGTGGAGAGAAATTCCGATGTCCTATTTCAAATAATTGCAAATAATCTTCTTCGCATCATTTACCTAATGCCAGAAATCGGGCTTTACCGTTGTGCCACCTCTGATGCGACAGTCTACGCACCCACCGGAAGATCCAAATACAAAAGCTGACTGTTCAAAAAACATTATCGGCACGCCATAACCGCTGCCAAAATAATACACCAGCGGCAGCGGTGAATTAGGAACCGTGTCGATGGAGCATATTTCATATCCGCTATACACCTGTACCGGAGGAAGCTGCATGCGGTCGATATATATCCGCTTTTCAGAAACAGAGCTGCATCCGACAAAACCGATTACCTGTTCGGAGGGATTTGTAATGCAATGGAAATTACCACCGGTTTCTGAAGGCTGCGCGTCAAAAATTGAACCTAATTCTTCGGTATTTTTTTTAAGTCTTTGTTCCCATTCGTACCAGTCCTTGTTCAATACCATCTGCTTCACCAGCATGCTATACCTGTTGACCAGACGGTTTGAAGCGTAATAAGAAATATTTAATAGTGGAAATTGAAAAACAATATCCGAACTCAGACTGGTGGTGGATCCCAGGATGATCTCCGTAGACTGGTTCATCTTCCAGCAGGTATGTATCAAATCTTCATTTGGCCTGTCATGAATCATACTATCCCTGGGACTGTATTCAAGTTTGGAATCATAGGCGGAGTTATACATCCATGTTTCTTCATAATTCCATTGGTAGTATAAGCTCTTATTCTGATCATCATGGGTTGATACATAAATCAAGATCTGGTCGGATCCTGCCTTCCATCCCACTGAATCAATCGGAGGCGATTTTTTCACTTCTGAATAATCGGACAGATATTCTTTTCCGTCAGCGGTTTTAATATGTAATCTGTATGTCTGCGACGAATCCAGTAACAACTCATTGATTGTATATTTTCCAGTCGTGTCTTCTGTCAGGGGATAGCTGGCGCCCGGTTCCGACTGAACTTCTATCTGGGCTCCGGATTCAGGAATGTCTGCTATATGATCAATGGCTGCGGTTCGGGATAATGAAATCGTGGTCGGCCCGGTGCCTGCATTAATAAAACCTTCCACAACCAGTAATCCGGAAGACGGCAAATGAATATCAGGGTTGTATTTATCCTTACAGGCCGCTGTACAAATCAATAATAAAAACCAGGGAATTAATTTCATTTGGTTTATACATCCGGATCCACAATGGTAAGCAGAGAACGATCCCCCACATGAGTGGTCGCTCAATGGTAATGGATCCCGATGGAAATAATGAGTGGCATGGAATATTTACCCCGTGCGGGGGTATAAAATGGATCTGAAATAAAAATGCAGAGATTTGTTTTAGACTTTAAGCTTTGGGCCTTAAGCTTATTTATTCAAATATCAAATAAGCCGGATGATCGTGACTTAATTTTTCGAATAATGGAAGCGTGCGTTCTGACAATGTCAGGCTGAATATATCATCGTCTTCGGTCGGTGTGAACCATTTCCCATCTTTCATTTCCCTTATAAATTGAACGCTGTTATAAAATATTCTGAGGCCGCAACTTTCATAAAACGTACTGTTTTTATTTTTGCAAAACCCGATGGCTTCAATATTCCTGTTTTTTAAATTATTTCCCACAAAACCCAGCAGTATTTCCCCATAACCCTTCAATATTTCAACAGCAACCGGAAGAGTTCAGAAACC
>Ga0206929_1006_pt1 | contig 62720 bp, 75 predicted proteins | sample Alteio_BWOrgHeat_19_FD_152929 | JGI IMG/M metagenome (GOLD analysis project Ga0206929, IMG submission 152929) | Enriched cells from forest soil in Barre Woods Harvard Forest LTER site, Petersham, Massachusetts, United States -... | ecosystem: Environmental > Terrestrial > Soil > Temperate forest >...
GGCCTACGGCATGCATCTATCTCTTGGCACGCAGGTTACTATGTTGCTGGTGCTCATGCTCACGAGCAAGGGTGTCGCCGGTGTTCCGCGCGCAGCCCTGGTGGTGATTGCAGGTACCTTATCCATGTTTCATATTCCCCAGCAGGGTTTATTATTGTTGCTGGGAATCGATCAGGTCCTGGATATGGCAAGAAGTGCAACGAATGTGGTTGGAAATAGCATAGCCTCGGCTGTTATATGTAAAATGGAAGGAGTACTGGAATAAGGAACCGGTATTTTCATTTCATTATTTGCTTTTAAATCTTAATTTGGCGGCGGTTACAAAGGATTCAACGGATCCGGGACAATGCATGCGTATGATACATCTTCTGGCAATTACTTTCAGGGACCTGCTGAATCCCGAATTTTATATCAATAACGGCGGCCTCTGGGTAATGCTTTTTATAGTGTTTGCGGAAACCGGACTCATGTTTGGTTTCTTTCTTCCCGGTGACAGTCTGCTCTTTGTAGCAGGAATTTACAGCCAGAAACTCATCGACAAGCTCATTCCGGGTGGAACAGGGAGTGATTTACTTAATTTAATCATACTCTGGATTCTGGTTTCGTGTTGTGGTATTCTCGGAAATATGGTTGGATACTGGTTTGGTAAAAAAAGCGGTGACTATCTTTTCCAGCGTAAGGACAATTTCTTTTTCAAGAAGAAACATCTTTTTGATGCAAAAACTTTCTATGATAAACACGGAGGCCAGGCCATCGTGTTTGCACGGTTTTTACCAATCATCCGGACCTTTGCACCGATCGTTGCGGGCGTCGTAAGAATGGAGAAGAAAAAATTCATGTATTATAATGTGATCGGTTGCGCGGCCTGGGTATTCCTCATGCTGTTTGCCGGCCATTATCTGAATATATTTTTCATGAATAAATTTAATTTTGATTTAAAAAAGCACCTGGAAGTAATTGTCATCGGCATCGTGCTGATTACAACCCTTCCCGTTTTATATAAAATGTTTTTTGGGAAAAAGCCAAGTTCACATCCTGAAGACTTATGAGCCTTTCTGTTGCCAAGCGTCCTCCCGGAATTTTTAATCTCGCGGTTATCGTTGCCGCCCTCGGTTATTTTGTGGATATCTACGACCTGCTCCTTTTTACCATTGTTAAAAAAGAATCTCTCTTACAAGTAGGTTCTACTGATGCGAGTATGCTGGCTGACAGCAGTAAAGTGATCAACTGGCAGATGATCGGTTTGCTGATAGGCGGTATAGCCTGGGGTATGCTGGCAGATAAGAAAGGCCGGCTTTCCGTGCTTTTTGGTTCCATCATCCTCTATTCTACGGCAAATTTCTTTACAGCCTATGTTCATACCGTGGACCAATATGCGCTTTGCCGGTTTATTGCCGGATTGGGTCTAGCAGGCGAACTGGGAGCCGGAGTGACGCTGGTAAGTGAACTGCTGCCAAAGGAAAAAAGAGGGATTGGCACTTCGATGGTAGCCGGTATCGGTCTCCTGGGCGCAGTAGGGGCCTATTTTACCTATCAGTTTACGAAAGACTGGAGATTATGTTATAAAATAGGCGGCCTACTGGGAATGGTACTGCTTATCATGCGTATCAGCGTGGTAGAATCAGGCATGTTCATCCAGATAAAACAGCAGGCAGTTCAGAGAGGTAATTTCTTTATGTTTTTTACAGACAAAACCCGTTTCCGAAAATATCTGAACGCAATCCTGATTGGTCTTCCGACCTGGTTCGTAATCGGTATCATGGTGAACCAGAGCGATCGTTTTGCAAAAGCGATGTATGGCAGCACCAGTCTGGATTCCGGCAGGTCCGTCATGTTTGCTTATATTGCTCTTTCGGTAGGTGATGTTTTCGGTGGATTTCTTTGTCAATGGTATAAAAGCCGCAAAAAGGGATTGCTGACATTTTATATTTTGGGGATCATATCCGGTTTTCTGTTTTTTTCAGGTCTGAACAACAGTGATTCCTTTATGTATTTCTGCTGTGCATTCCTCGGGTTTTCCAATGGATACTGGGCCATTTTTGTAACCATGGGAGCGGAACAATTCGGAACCAATCTCCGCGCCACGGCGGCCACTACGATCCCTAATATGGTTCGTGGTGTTTTGCCCCTGTTGAATCTGCTTTTCCTGGATCTATTTCAAAAAAACTGGGGCTGGAGCCTTGTTCGCAGCGGCATCATTACCGGGGCTATCGTTACATTGATCAGCCTGATCGCTTTCTATTTCACTGACGAGACATATCACAAGGACCTGAATTATACGGAACAATAGCCCGGTTGTGGTGTTCGAACACTGAATCCCTATCTTCGCGCCTGATTTTCCCGTATATACTTATCTGATGAAATTTTTGATTATTCGTCTTTCCTCCATCGGGGATATTGTTCTGACCACGCCTGTCATCCGCTGCCTGAAAAAACAGGTTCCGGACGCCGAGATACATTATCTCACGAAGTCTACCTATATGCAGATTCTTTCATCGAATCCGTATATCGATAAGGTGCATTACCTGGAAAAAAGTCTGGCGACGATGATCGTGGAGCTGAAGCGGGAGAATTTCGATTATATCATCGACCTGCATCATAATCTCCGTTCCATGAAAGTCAAGGATGCCCTGAAAGTCAAATCCTATTCTTTCGACAAACTCAATGTGCGCAAATGGATTTATACAAGTTTTAAATGGAATCTTCTTCCCGACGTGCATATCGTGGATCGTTATATGGATACGGTTGCATCATTTGGGGTTAAAAACGATGGTGCGGGACTGGATTATTTTATTTCAAAAGAAGATATCATCAAAGATTCGGACCTGCCCACTCCCCACCAGCTGGGTTTTGTAGGTGTGGTGATCGGCGCCGCATTGAATACAAAAAAATATCCCTTTCATCATGTGAAAAGAATTTGCGAGTTACTGGATCATCCGATTGTGTTACTCGGAGGTCTGGAAGATGCAGATGAAGGCGACCGTATTGCAGCGAGTGACAAGATAAAAATATATAATGCCTGCGGAAAATTCGGATTAAATGAATCGGCCGATCTGGTACGCAGAGCGAAATTGGTCGTTACCAACGACACTGGTCTGATGCATGTTGCTGCAGCCTATAAACGGCCGTTAATTTCACTTTGGGGGAATACAGTGCCCGCTTTTGGCATGTATCCTTATTACGGCAGTAAGTTCTTACAGGTCACGGGATCCAGAAACAATGAGCTTCCATACGACATCATCGAGATCAATAATCTGCGTTGCAGGCCCTGTTCAAAAATCGGGTATGATGCATGCCCGCTCGGCCATTTTAAATGCATGGAAAATATCGATCCCGCCCAGGTGGTTGCCCGGATTCGTGAAAGACTTGCTCTTATTTGATATGCTGACCTGTCCAGGTACCGCTTTTATCAAAAATATTATAACCGATTACAGAGTCAAAACATAAATAATTTCCGTCCCATATTCCTTTCACGTCAAAGTGATTAAAGATGCCCGGGGATGCTCTTACATAAAACCCGGTCCATTCTCCCTGTATGTCAAAAGTTAACATGAGTTGCTGGGTGGCAATGGAAACATATCCAATCAGGTCATCCGTCTTATTAAAGATATACAGTCCTTTCCAGGCAGGATTTTTCGGATGATATTCATTGTGATACATCGGGTTCAGCGTTTTGTTTATATCCGGATTCAATTCAAAATGATTGAGCGGATTGATGGTGCTGTTGAACTCGGGGTTCACATCGTTATTATGCATCGGATTGATGTTCCAGTTATATTTCGGATTGATATTCGAATTCTTTTCGGGATTCAACGTGCTGTTAAACGTGGGGCTCAGATTAAAATCAATCTTGGGGTCGTGACGATTTTCGAGATTCTGGGAAAATCCCACGTTCATCATCAACAAACTCGCGAGAGACAAGAGTAAAAATTTTTTCATTCTGATAGTTTTTGGGTTACGGGTTTCTAAGTTTAAAAATTGATTTTTTAAAGTCTTTATTTTACATAGATGTGGGTCCATTTGCCATTTTTGTCGAACAGATTGTACCCGCTCTGATTGTCATAGCACAGGAACATACCCGTCCATACGCCGAACAATGTAAAGTAATTATACATATTATCACTGGCCTTAACATAATAGCCATTCCAGGTTCCGCTGTTGTCAAAGGACAACATCACATTTTGGGTAGCAATAGAAATATATCCAAAGAGCTGGTTTGAATCATTGAATAGAAATAATCCTTTCCATGTTTCAGTAGAAGGACGGAGGCCCTTCATGATCACCGGATTCAGAACGTCATTCGACTGCGGATTCAGCTGCAGGTTGATCATCGGGTTGATGGAAGCGTTTTGTGTCGGATTCAGTGAATTTTCCTTCAGGGGATTCATATTATAATTCGAAGAAGGATTTATGAACCGGTTACTGTCCGGGTTTATTTTCTTGTTTATAAAGGGATTCAGGTTGGGATCTCTTTTCGGATCATGTGGCTTGAATACCATATCGATCTGTGCCTGTTTTACAGCTGCCTCACTGAGTGCGGGTTGTACTGCATTTTCTGCCTGCTGCACCAGCACATCGGTGTCGGTCTGCGCGATGGGTGCAGAACTGTCCGTTTGGGCAAACAGCCCGGATATAAAAAAAACGAAAACGGTCGAAAGTAGAAATCCTCGCATATGAATAACGGGTTGTAAGTACGTTGGATTCTATGCGACTTTTCGCTGGATACGAGGATGTACGATGTGAAGTAGCATAAAGGTAATAACCGTAGTTGAGATTGTCAAGAGCCTCACTTCACATAACAATCGCATTTTCATAATGTGGTGATTGTGAGAGGGTGGTAACCGTGGAAATGAGAGAATGAAATTTTTAATTCAATTTTAAATTTCATTCTCTCATTTCCACGGTTACCACAATTCCACAATTCCCAATTGTGAAAGACAGTGTGTTATCTTTAGTCGGGTAGTTAAGATTTCAATGTAGATAGTACATCATTCATAGAACGTACTGCATCAGCACTTTTTGAAAAAAGTGCTTTCTCATCGGCATTGAGATCGAAGGGAATGATTTTTTCCCAGCCTTTCTTGCCAATGGTTACGGGAACGCCCAGGCAGATATCTTTCTGTTCGTATTCACCTTCGAGTGACACACAACAGGTAAATAATTTCTTTTCGTCCCGTACAATCGTTTCTACCAATGCTGCGCCTGCCGCACCCGGCGCATACCAGGCTGAAGTTCCTATCAGTTTGGTAAGTGTGGCGCCCCCGACCATTGTGTCAGCGATGATTTGTTTTTGTTTTTCTTCGGACAATAATTTAGTAACGGGTACACTGTTCCAGGTTGCAAAGCGGATCAGTGGAATCATCGTTGTATCACCATGGCCCCCGATCACCAGGGCATTCAGATCAGCCGGACTGCAACCAAGATGCTGACTGAGTTGGTATTTAAATCTTGAACTATCCAGCGTGCCGCCCATGCCGATGATCCTTTCCCTGGGTAAACCGGATTCTTTCAGTGTGAGATACGTCATCGTGTCCATCGGGTTGCTGATGATGATCAGGATAGCATCCGGTGAATACTTCAGGATATTATCGGTCACCGTTTTTACGATACCCGCATTGGTGCCAATTAGCTCTTCACGGGTCATGCCGGGCTTCCTGGGCAAACCGGATGTAATGACCACGACATCACTGCCGGCCGTTTTTGTATAATCGTTGGTACTACCGCTCACGCGGGTATCAAACCCCAACAACGTCGCTGACTGCATAATATCCTGCGCCTTCCCTTCAGCAAATCCTTCTCTTATATCAAGTAAAACCAGTTCTTCGGCGAGTTCTTTGCGGGCTATATTATCAGCACAGGTTGCACCTACGGCTCCTGCACCTACGACTGTTACTTTCATTACTAGTTGTTTAAATGAACGCGAATATAATTGTTAATTGTCAATTGTTAATTGTCAACGGAATTGATAATTAACAATTGACAATTGACAATTATTTGTCCTTTCCCTGAAATGCAGTGAGAAGTGTGTCCACTTTCTGATTGCCTTCGAATTTTGTGATGAACTGTCCTTTTTTATCATAAAGGGCAAGGCAGGGCAGACTTTGCATACGGTAATATGGAGGGAGCATATATTTATCATCTCTGCCCATCATGATATTTGAATGATCAGCGATCCGGAAGTACGTATAGAAAGATTTCATTTCGTCAAAGGGCTGGAAAGTCGCCATTACGATTTCGATGTCTTTAAATTTATTGGCATCTGCGAGAATATCCCGCATCTGATGTTTGCAGTGTTCGCATTCCGGGCTGAAAAAAATAACCAGTACTTTATGGTTTTTCTTTAGATCATCTTTAGTGAGATAATGGAGGCTGTCTACCTCCAGCAAACGGAACGGAGGAATGCCGGGATTTTTCAGATAAGGCGGCTCAGGAACATTATTTGGCGTCTGTGCATGCGCCGATGCCAAAAATAAAAAGCCCAGGATAACGGTCAACACACGCTTCATACCGGATATTTTTATAAAAATAATGCAAAATGCGGGATGCTCATAATTCCATTTACCTGTTTTGCAGTCCAATTGTCTCTTGAAATCCCACACAAATGTCTACCGGTCGTAAACGTTTAAAGTGGCAGAGCTCCTGTTGCCCCTTTTGTAAATTTTGGTTAAACTTAAGTTTCAACAATCAACCTCCTGATTTTGGGTCTGCGGCCTTTGCAGAACGCGTAATGGGTAATGCTGAAGAGGATAATTGGTAATGCTTGAGCGGAATTGGTATTTCAGAGAAAAGAGTTGTACCGAATCGGACAATCGGTATCGGGGACGAGAAGTGCAGATAGAAAGTCAATAACCGACGATGTCGAGGCGGATAACCGGTAATTCATGAAAGTAGAAATCTGGTATGCCGAAACAGAGAGTGGGGATGCCGATATGGAAAATTGTTAACGCGGAAGACGATAATATGAGATGCCGAAACGGATAATGGCAGAAAATTGAAAAAAGCCTAAAAACCATTAGTTTTGTCGCCCTTTAAGGCAACAATTAATTATTATTCATGGCAAATACAGCAGATATCAGTCGCGGGCTTATTATCAAACTCGATGGAAGCCTCTATTCAGTGGTGGATTTTGGTGAAAATAAAACAGCCAGGGCTGCAGCTAAAGTATGGGCAAAATTAAAAGGAGTCGACAACGCGCGGAGTATTGAGAAAACCTGGAATAGTGGTGACAATATTTATCCCGTCCGTGTGGAAAGAAAAACGTATCAATTCCTTTATAAAGATGACTCAGGCTACAATTTCATGGATACTGAAACTTTTGAACAGGTTGCCCTGCAGGAAAATATGGTAGATGCGCCGCAATTCCTGAAAGACGGACAGGAGGTTACAGTGATCATGAACACCGAAACGGAAATGCCCATGGGTGTGGAACTTCCTGATAAAATTGTATTAAAAGTTATTTATTCGGAACCTGGAATGAAAGGAGATACGGCCACCCGCACGCTCAAACCGGCAAAAGTGGAAACGGGCGCTACGGTGAATGTTCCGTTATTTGTGAATGAAGGTGAATTGATACGGGTCAACACAAAAACAGGCGAATATGTGGAAAGGGTGAAAGAATAACACTTATCTTAGTCTTCCTTTTTAAAAAGCAAAACGCCATAACTGATGGATTTTAAACAGATTCAGGAGTTGATCAAATTGATCAACAAATCGAATATCGGTGAAGTTACGATTGAAGAAAAGGGATTTAAAATTACCGTAAAGCAAAAAGAGGAACATATCCAGCAGGTCTTTTCTGCTCCGTTCCAGTCAAACCAATCCGCCCCCGCATATACTCCACCGGCTGTTTCAGGACCTGCTGCGGGCAGCCCTTCTCAGGCAAATGGAAAAAAAACAGCTGAACCTGCTCCTGACAACCTGATTACGATCAAAAGTCCGATGATCGGCACATTCTACCGCAGTTCTGCCCCTGATAAACCTTCCTTTGTAAATGTTGGCGATGAGATAGAATCCGGAAAAGTGTTGTGCATCATCGAAGCGATGAAATTATTTAATGAAATCGAAAGCGAAGTGAAGGGGAAGATCGTGAAAGTGCTCGCGGAAGATGCATCTCCGGTAGAGTTCGATCAGCCATTATTCCTGGTGGATCCAAGCTAAAACAAGTGTGGAAGTCTGGAAGTGTGGAAGTCTGGAAGTATAATTAATATTTCCAGTCATTTTACAGGATTTCATCTTCCGGAATTCGTCGACAAATCTCCAAACCTTAAAAATTTCAATGTTCAAAAAAGTATTAATAGCTAACCGCGGAGAGATTGCCTTACGGGTTATTCGTACCTGTCGTGAGATGGGTATCAAAACCGTCGCGGTTTATTCTACTGCGGATAAAGATAGTTTGCATGTTCGTTTTGCAGATGAAGCGGTTTGTATCGGCAGACCGGCCAGTGCGGATTCTTATCTGAATATTCCGCACATCATGGCTGCAGCGGAAATCACCAATGCGGATGCCATCCATCCGGGTTATGGTTTTCTCGCCGAGAATGCCCGCTTCGCTGAAATCTGCGGTGAACACGGTATCAAGTTCATCGGGCCGACTCCATCCATGATAAATGCCATGGGCGACAAGATCACAGCGAAGGAAACTATGATTAAAGCTGGTGTTCCGGTGGTACCCGGCGGTGGCGGATTGCTGGAGAGTGTTGATGAAGCCAAGGAAATTGCCAGCCAGATCGGATATCCCGTGATCCTGAAAGCTACGGCAGGAGGTGGCGGGAAGGGCATGCGTGTTGTGTCGAATGATGCTGAATTGGAAAAAGCCTACGATTCAGCAAAGGCGGAGGCTGCCGCTTCTTTCAAGAACGATGGCATCTATATGGAAAAATTCGTTGTGGAGCCGCGCCATATCGAAATACAGGTTGCCGGTGATCAGTATGGTACTGTTTGTCACCTGAGCGAAAGAGATTGTTCCATCCAGCGACGTCACCAGAAGTTAGTGGAAGAATCACCCTCCCCCTTTATGACGCGTGAACTCAGGTATAAAATGGGAGAGGCTGCTATCAAAGCTGCTTCCGCCATAAAATATGAAAGCGTAGGGACGATAGAATTCCTGGTAGATAAAAACCGGAATTTTTATTTCATGGAAATGAATACGCGGATCCAGGTGGAACATTGTGTTACGGAAGAGGTAGTGAATTTTGACCTGATCAAAGAACAGATAAAAATCGCCGCCGGTGAAACCATCAGCGGTGTGAATTACGAACCACAGGGTCACGCGATTGAGTGCCGCATCAATGCCGAAGATCCTTATAATGATTTTCGCCCTTCACCCGGCAGAATCACCACTCTGCATCAACCCGGGGGGCATGGGATCCGGGTGGATTCGCATGTATATGCCGGTTATACCATTCCACCATATTATGATTCCATGATCGCAAAAATCATAGCGGTGGCCAGAACACGCAGTGAAGCCATCGATACGATGCACCGTGCTCTGACGGAATATGTTATAGAAGGAATCAAAACAACGATCCCCTTCCATCTCCAGCTTATGAAAGATGAAAATTTCCGCAGCGGAAATTTCAACACGAAATTTCTTGACGGGTTTAAGATGAAGTAAACAATTTGGAATTGTGAAATTGTGATGTTGTGAATACGTGGAAATGAAATTTAAATTCGAATTTTGAATTTCATTTAAAATGAATTTTTCAATTAAATTGAAAATTTCATTCTCTCATTTACACATTTCCGCAATTCCACCATGCCAAATTGTGAAATACGGGGAGTAGCTATTATTCCTGAAGTTTCAATTCACCAAATAGAGAGCAGAGTTTATTAATGACTGTTTCTACAATAGCATCGGGGCAGGAGGCGCCGCTGGTTATAAGTATACGAACAGGTGTCTTATCCGATAACCATCCTGTTTTTAATTTCTCTTCATGAAAACGCAAATCAAAATGCAGAATTTCTTCCCTGGAAATTAGTTTGTCAGGTCCTTCAATAAAATACGTGGGCAATGTAAGCTCGCACAATTCCACGAGGTGAGATGTGTTGGAAGAATTATATCCACCCACTACCAGGGCGAAATCGGCAGGCGTCGATAACATACCTGTAACGGCGGACTGGTTATCATTCGTGGCATAACAAAGTGTATCCCGGGTATCAGCGAAACGGTCATTTACGTTTTCATTTGTTGTTTCTGATTTTGACCGTATCATTTGTTTTAAGAAATCAGCTATTTGCTGCGTTTCTGAAGCGAGCATCGTTGTTTGGTTTACCACCCCGATCCTTTCCAGATCCTTTGCGGGATCAAAACCATTACTATACCGGCCCCTGAATATTTCAAAAAATTCTCCAGTTGATTTTTCCTTTCTGATGAACTGACTTAATAATATGGCGTCTTCCATATCCCTGATCACGAGTGCCGGTCCTCCCGAAGAAGCATGGGAGAAAGTAGCACGGCTTTCTTCATGTTCCGGTTTGCCGTGAATAATAACGGTGAATTTTTTCTCAGCCATCTGACCGGAGCGGTTCCAAACTTTTTCAACAAAGGGGCAGGTTGTATTATAGTTCTCGGTGTGAATGCCCCTGGATTTTAAGAGTGAATCTATTTCAAGACTTGTTCCAAATGCTGGTGTGATCACAATATCGGTTGACTGTAAGCTTTCGAAGGGAATCAGTTGATTCCCCCGCGTATCCTGAAGAAAACGAATACCCCTGTTTTTCAGGTCTTTGTTTACCTGCGGATTATGGATCATTTCGCTGAGCAGAAAAATGTTTTTGCCGGGATTCTCTTCAATGATACGAAAAGCAATGTCAATAGCATTTTCAACTCCGTAACAAAATCCAAAATGTCGCGCAAGATAAATTTGCAGCGGCCCGAAATCAAGCAGTGTGGGTGTAAAATCCTTTTTCATCTTATCCTCCGCGCGTCGTTTATTTTTTACAGCAGAGATGAGCGGGCTGTGATAGGAAGATGGGACCTGGAAACTTTTCATTGCGCCACAAAGATAATTGTCAATTGTTAATTGTTAATTGTCAATTCGTTTAGCGTTGTGTGAAGATGGTTTTATACGAAAATCTTTGTTTTAATAATTAACAATTGACAATTAACAATTGACAATTAACTAGTAACATTGCTTTTTTTAATTCTGGAATAATGAACCCCGAATTTCACCCGGTCAGCTGGGCAGTCAATTCAAATATTTATGAAGTCAATATCCGTCAGTATACAAAAGAGGGCAGCTTTCGTGCTTTTGCAACACATTTGCCGAGGTTAAGAGAAATGGGTGTTGAAATACTCTGGTTTATGCCAATTACGCCGATCAGTAAAGTCAGGCGCCTGGGTACACTCGGGAGTTACTATGCATGTTCTGATTATGTTAGCACAAATCCGGAATTTGGATCGGTGGAAGATTTTAAGTGGCTGGTAAATCAGGCCCAGGGTTTGGGTTTCAAAGTGATGATTGACTGGGTCGCCAATCATACCGGATGGGACCATGTCTGGACAAAAGAACATCCTGATTTTTACCGGAAAAATATTGATAACGAATTTTACGATGCGCATGGATGGGCTGATGTGATTGACCTGAATTATGATTCTCCGGAATTGAGATCATCCATGATCCGGGCTATGCAGTTCTGGGTCGAAACCTGTGGTATCGATGGATTTCGTTGCGATATGGCGATGCTCGTCCCGCTGGAGTTCTGGCGGGAAGCGAGAACCACACTCGATCAGATCAAACCGTTGTTCTGGCTCGCCGAATGTGAAGATATCATGTACCACGAGGTATTCGATATCACCTACACCTGGAAATGGCTGCATGTCATGGAATCGTACTGGAAAAAACTGACCGACATGCAGGGTTTGTCGCAGATATTGTATTATTACAGTCATCAGTTTCCTGCTACAGCATTACGGGCATATTTTACAAGTAACCACGACGAAAATTCGCACAGTGGAACAGAATATGACCGGATTAATGATGCGACCCCGCCGTTTAACGTTTTTTGTTGTTTATACGACGGGTTGCCGCTGATTTACAGCGGACAGGAATTGCCGAATAAAAAAAGACTGCTGTTTTTCGACAAGGATGAAATCGACTGGAGTCAGCCCTGTCAATTACATGATTTTTATAAAACCCTGTTATTACTCCGCAAATCAAACCCTGCTTTAACAAGCGGTGATCCGCAAAGGAATGCTTTGATTCTTTCCAATACTTCGCCCGAACAAATCTTCAGTTTTATCCGCCGCCATAAACGTAATGAAGTGCTGGTGATCTTGAACCTGTCGTCAGATATTCGTTCGGTGATCATTACCGGTCAGACCCTCGCCGGATCATACAGGGATGTTTTTAATGCGGACGCTGCGGATTTTATTTCGGGTCAGCCGCTTCAATTGAAGGCCTGGGATTATCGGGTCTTTGTTAAACCTAACGCCTAAAGCCCAAAGCCTAAAACTATTTGATTCAGGCACCTGAATATTAAACGGAAATTTTTCTCCGATATAAAAAAAGTCCGCTAAGAATAGCGGACTCTTTTTATATTAAAAGTCTTAGGCTTTAGGCTTTACGCTTTGGGCTTATTATTCGTCGTTCAACTTCAACGGATACGTAAATGATCCGTCATATCCGGGATAAACTCCTTCCAGTTTCAGGGAACCATTTCCTGCCTGTTCAACAATCCTGCGGAATTCTTCAATGGTATTCACATCCTGACCATTCACTTTCAGAATGACGAAGCCTTCCTCCATTCTCGTTTTACTGAATAGTCCTTTTTCACTGATCGAAGTAACCACGATTCCTCCTTTCACATTCAGCTTCGCGGCATCATTTTTTTGCAACGGCTGTAGTTCAGCACCCAGCTTGTCGAACGCCGAGTTCTTTACAAGGTCCATGTTCCCGCTATTATTCATCAGTGTCACCATCACATCACTTTCAACACCGTTTCTTTTATAAGTGACTTTGATTTTATCACCGGGGCGATAGATCGCGATCTGACCTACCAGTTCAGAACCGGAGGATACATACTGGTCATTTAATTTGATGATCACGTCACCTTTCTTGAGCCCGGCTTTATCAGCAGCTCCTTTTTCGCGAACATTTACTACATATACACCTTCATCATCCTTAATGCCATTTTCTTTTTTGGCATCATCGCTCAGATTATCGTTCGCATATTCGATTCCCAGGTACGCCCGTTGGGTGGTACCGTATTTCATAAGATCTGTCACCACTTTCTTTACAATATTCACCGGAATGGTGAAAGAATATCCCGCGTAGGAACCGGTTGGCGATGCGATCGCAGAATTGATGCCGATCAGCTGACCCTGGGGGTTTATCAGCGGACCACCGCTGTTTCCGGGGTTCACGGCAGCGTCTGTCTGTATGAAAGATTCTACCGGAGCCTGGCTTTGACGTCTGTTTATATCAATGGATCTGCCTTTGGCGCTCACGATACCTGCGGTTACGGTAGTTTCCAGCGAAAGCGGATATCCGACTGCCAACACCCATTGACCGACTTTCACATCGTCTGAATTTCCGTAGAGCAGAAAAGGCAGTCCTTTCGCTTCTACTTTCACAACAGCGAGATCTGTACTGGGATCTGTGGCCACTACCTTGGCTTTGAAAGATTTCTTGTTACTCAGTGTAACGGTAACTTCATCGGCACCATCCACCACGTGATTATTGGTAACAATATATCCGTCCTCACTGATGATCACGCCTGATCCGGATCCCATTTCAGGCATAGAACGTGAGCGGTCTCCGAAGAAATCATTGGGATCAATACCAAACAGATCGGAGAAGGGATTCTTTTTCGGGAGATTATTGCTTGCCTGACGAACGGTCTTCGTTTTAATATGCACCGTTGCAGGAATAGCAGCACTGGCCGCATCTACAAAGTCCGCCGGGCCGGCTGATTTCTCATTATTAAAAAATTTGGCGTAATTGGAAGGAACCCTGGCAGTATCCTGCGTATACAGATAGGTTCCGGTTTGAGTAATCTGATTAAAATGATTGTACCCCCACAGACTGCCGAGGGTTGTGGCTGCACTGATAAATACAATGCCGGCAACTTGTTTCAATTTCATTATGATAATTTTTTTTCTTTTTGTGGACTACGGTTCTTTGTCAAACGACATGCCCAACGAATACCAAAGTAACACCTGGAAAGAACTTACGCTATTACCACCTGTTCAGTTTAACAAATTATTTACTAAGACCTTCGTAGATGGCAGTTTACCAAATTTACGAAAGAAATTTTAGCATGCAAACATGACATTAGTTCAGAGCGACCTCAAAAATTTCATAGTATCCGTTCCGTCGGCATAATCCGAAAGTTCCGGATGCTGGCTTTCCCCGAAAGGCAGGTGTTGCCGACCTACAATACACTGAAGGTTTTCATTGTTTTCTGAAGGGATACTGTCCTTAATGTCTTTATAATAAGTATAATGTAACACGGCAATGGGAGAAAACGGTGAGTCATTTTCAAGCATCAGCAGGCAATCATTGGTCATATAAGGAAGCCTGTTCAAGATGGCCAGCGATAAGCGATAGTCGTAATTATTTTTATATTTATGATGGTCGGCCATCCACTGATACTTCCTGAAAGTACTGAGCAGGGGAACGAAATCATAATTTTCCGGAACATGGATTTGCGTCACGTTACGGCAGCCCAATCCGAAATAAAGGAACACATCATCAGCGAGTTTTTCAAGTTCTTCAGCCGTTTCATTTCCTTCCAGCACGGCGATGGACGTTCTGTTGCGGCGGATCAGGCTGGGATATTTCCCGAAATAATAATCGAAATAACGTGCAGAATTATTACTACCGGTGGCGATATAGGCATCCATTCCCTTTAACATCGGGGATACCAAAATCTGATCAGTTGCCGGGTTTTTTTTATTCAGAAACTTTAAAATCTCCGGAAACAACCAGGCGTCTCTGGATGATGGTTTGATGACAGGATCGTGTCCATTTATAAAACAGCAAAGAAAATCGTGGAAACCGACGAGTGGGATATTCCCGGCCATCACGATACCGATTTTCTTAGGAGTATTTTCCCATTCAGGGATCTGATAGTCAGACGTCCATTTTTCCAATAAGTCTTTTTGCAGGAACCGTTCAGCGATCCGGGATACGGATAAATTGATAAAATCCGGTATAAACCATGCATTATGTTGAAATGCCCTCGTTTTTGCCTCTTTCCAGGAGGCCTCTTCTGACAACATAAATTCACCCAATTCGACCAGTATGTTTATACGGTTCTGTAAATCCATATTTCAGATTATATTTGAGTTGCAAAATTAATTCTATTCAAATCCTTAATTAACGAAAAAATGGCTATCAAGATAACAGAGGAATGTATTAATTGCGGGGCTTGTGAACCGGAGTGTCCCAATAATGCAATTTATGAGGGCGGCGTAGAATGGGCAATTGCAGACGGCTCATCCGTAAAGGGATCATATACGCTCATGGACGGTACTGTGATTGATGCCAATCAGCGCAACAGCCCGGTTGCAGTGGATGTGTACTATATCGTTCCCAACAAATGCACCGAATGCCAGGGATTTCATGAAGAGCCACAGTGCGCTTCGGTTTGCCCGGTAGACGTTTGTATTCCTGACGAGATGTACAAGGAAACGGTGGAAGAGTTGCTGGCAAAAAAAGAAAAGCTGCATCTTTGATTCCGGCAATTTTTAAAACCAATACATGAAAAGGGTCATTGCTTTCGTAACCGGCGGCTATTCCGGTGAGGCAGAGGTATCTTATAAAAGTGCAATCAATATTGAAGCAGGAATCGACACCGACCTGTACGAGTATTATCGAATTGATATTACACCCGCTTCATGGTTTCATTTAACAAGGGAAGGAATAAAAATTCCGGTGGATAAAAATGATTTCTCACTCGGGATCGATGGCAAAAAAATAAAATTCGAAGCCGTGCTCATCGGCATTCATGGTACACCGGGAGAAGATGGGAAACTGCAGGGTTATTTCGATCTGATGAATCTCCCCTATACTTCCTGTGATGCAGCCACATCCGCACTGACATTTAATAAGCGGTATACCGTGGCAGTTGCCGCTTTTGCGGGGATCCAGGTTTCCCGTTCTGTTCATTTATTCAAACAGGATCGACCCGACGCGATGGCAGTGGCCAGCCGTGTAGCCATGCCGGTATTTGTAAAACCAAATAACGGGGGATCGAGTATCGGCATGTCAAAAGTAAACAGAAAGGAAGACCTCGGGCAGGCCCTTGAAAAGGCTTTTAAAGAGGATGACCAGGTACTCGTCGAAGAGTTTATCTCAGGAAGGGAATTTACGGTAGGGGTCTTCCGGACCGGCAGGGAAATTATTGTGCTGCCCATCACAGAAGTGAAAACGACCAAGGAATTTTTTGATTTTGAAGCTAAATATTCACCGGGCTTTACCGAAGAAACAACCCCCGCCTTGGTGGATGAGCCAATGGCGATGAAAATCAGGGATACCGCCAGGAAAATTTACCAGGTTTTTAACTGTAGCGGGGTTGTACGTATCGATATGATATATAACGAAGCCAAGGGTGAGCCTTTTATGCTTGAAATCAATACGGTACCCGGGCAAACTGCCGCCTCGGTTGTTCCACAACAGGTAAGGGCGATGGGATGGACACTAAAACAATTCTATTCAGCGTTGATTGAAGACGCTTTATCCAGGTCAAAAAAATCCTGACTCTATTAACTATCTTTCCATCTAAATCCACATCTGTGTTTCGATTTCTGACCAGCAAGCCGCTATGGGTTAATATCCTTGCCGGTTTTGTACTCCTGATCGTTCTCCTCCTCCTGTTTCTGGGCTCGCTGGATATCATTACGCATCATGGAAAGACCATGAAGATTCCGGCCGTGGTGGGGCAATCCATCAGCCAGGCGCGAAAAGTACTGGAATCACAGGGCTTTGAAATTCAAATCCAGGACTCCATTTATAATGATACGATACCTCCGTTACAGGTAATGAAACAATTTCCGGAAGCTGATAACCTGGTCAAAGTCAACCGTACCGTCTACCTGACCATTAACCGGGCGGTGGCCCCGGAAATCGATATGCCAAACCTGCTCAGCATGACTTTTCGCAATGCAGAAATGGTGCTCCGGCGTTATGGCCTGAAATTGGGAGATACAGTGTTCAGACCCGATTTTGCGCGGAACTCTGTTCTGGATCAGGAATTCAATGGAGAAAGCATTAAACCGGGCACAAAAATTCAACAGGGATCTCCTATTACACTGGTACTGGGAAATGGTGTGGGCACAGAATTTATAGTTCCCGATCTTTTCGGCCTTACCTACAGGGATGCCCGCGCTACTTTAAATCAGAACGGATTACAGGTAGGTTCCGTCGTACCGGATGCGGACGTAAAAGACACCCTGGGTGCTTTTGTTTACAGGCAGAACCCTGACCGGTTTGACTACAACAGACAGGTAAATCATATCCGTCAGGGACAAATTATAGATATCTGGCTGTCCGCAATCAAAAAAGATACGACTTCCTTACCAAAACCCTAATTACAGATCAAATCAGAATCATGCAATTGATAACTGTTACTGAATTAAAAGAACGTATTGCACAGGGAGAAAAAATAAATCTGGTGGATGTTCGTGAACCTTTCGAACATGATGAATTCAATATCGGTGGAGAACTGATTCCACTTGGAAGAATTCAAACCATGGATGTCGATCAGCTCGAAGAATTGAAAGACCAGGAACTGATTTTATATTGCCGCAGCGGAAACAGAAGTGGCCAGGCTTGTCAGATCCTCGATATGATGGGATATACCAATACGAAAAACCTTGCGGGCGGGATGATTGCTTGGCAAAAACAGATTTAATGTGGTGGGCGTGGGAGGGTTTCTACCCTTCCACGCCCACCACATTAAATCAGATTCTAATGTTAACGGAGAAAATAAAATTCGTTCCTGCCTGCGGGAACAGGAAATTTTCATTCACAAGCGTTCCTCCCGAATAGTATCCATAAGTATATCCGGTTGACTCATATTTTTTGTTGAATACATTATTCAGGTAAAAAGCAAAATCGACTGCGGTTTTCGATTTTAACTTTGGGGAATAAATGATACGCACCTGTTGTAAATAATAATTGGTAATTCGTCTTTCGTCGCTCTGTGTATTATCCAGATAACTATTGCCGACAAATTTTGCCGGCAAGCTGATTTCCAAAACGGAAACGGGATAAAAACTGAGCGTGCCAGCGGCGATAATATTTGGGGACAGGGCCATGTCTGTTTTCTGATAGGTCGTACCGACCTGACCTCCATTATCATAATCATCCACGTAAGAAGTATAATTCGAAATTTTATTTTGACTGATAGTAATATTTCCTGATGCCTGAAACCATTTCACGGGTTTGATTCCTCCCTGCAATTCAATACCCAACCGCCAGCTCCTGGGTGTATTGGTTCTTGTATATTCTCCTACATCATTGATTTTTCCGGTGAGCACCAGTTCATCTTTATACAACATATAATATCCCGTAATACCCCAGTTGTACCCGGGTGTTTTTTTATTCAGCCCGATTTCAAAATCATTTACCGTTTCGGGTTTCGGTTGTTGTGTATTACCCGTTTCAAAGTCATCCCGGTTCGGCTCATGCGTTGCCCGGGAAAAAGAAAAATACGCCTGCATGGGCCCGTTATTCCAGGAAATACCTGTCTTGGGATTGAAAAAATTATACCTGTTGAAAATAATAATGGAGGGATTATTGTCAAAACCATTGATCCAGTAATTTACCTGCCTCCACTGAAGGTCAACAAAACTTGTAAATCTTTCTCCGAGTTGTTGCTGCCATTTCGTGTAAACATTAAAGTCGGTTTTTTTTGCCGGCACGTTGTAATATTCATAATCCGGCTGAACACCACCTGCTGAGGTCCATGTTATGTTCCCGTAATGACCGCCATCATATTCTGTCCAGCCGCCGCCCAGTGTGAGCGCGGTTGATTTATGATTGTATTGGAGCGAATAGATTCCGCCATAAAAATAATTGCTAAGCCATCGCTGTCTGATCAGGTTGGTACTGCTCAATGTGGTGTCCCCGATCTGGGGACCGGACAATCCATAATCGGAATAGGAAGCGTTGTTTATATATTCTTCGTAATAGCCTTTTCCTCTCGTAAGAAATGCTGCAACATTGGCACTCAGCGCAGACGATAATTCCTGGTTGAAAAATAACTGGTAATGATTCTGCTGGTAATTATCCGTCTGATTTGCATAGGTGAAATAATTATATGTGCGCTTTTTTGAATTAAAAAGATTGATTGAATCTGCCGGTGTATTATACAATGCACCAGGGTAGCCGGTATTGTCAAAATATTCCTGCTGAAGTTGTGCGCTGTCACCATAAAGCTTTGACTCAGGTACTCCGTTCCAGGCCTGGTAGGTTTTTTCAGAACCCATGATAACATTAAACCGGATCGAAGTTTTATTTGAGATATAGGCTGTAGAAACATACAGTGATTTCAAGTCGCTCGTAGCACGGTCAATATATCCGTCACTGCTGATATGAGAGAGTCGCATATCCATTGTAAAATGACCATCTATCAGTCCGCTACCTGCCTTTACGGTGTTTTTCCAGGAATTAAAGGAGCCATAACTGTTGTTGATTTCGGCATAAGGATCCGGAAGGAAAGCATTGCTCGAGAAATTCATCGTAGCTCCAAATGCACCAGCCCCGTTGGAAGAGGTACCCACTCCCCGTTGAATTTGAATGCTATTGGTAGAAGAAGCAAAATCAGGCAGATCCACGAAATAAATGGCCTGGGATTCTGCGTCATTATAGGGAAGACCGTTCAACGTCATATTGATGCGTGATGCGTCCGTGCCGCGTATGGAGATATTTGTATAACCAATGCCATTTCCCGCATCAGAGCCAACGACTACCGAAGGAGTCTGATCAAGGATATAGGGCAGGTCCTGCCCATTATTTGTTTTTGCAATCTGACCAGCGTTGATATTCAGTACCGTGAAAGGCGATTTATCACCCGCCCGGATCGCTGTAATTTCCACCGGTGAAAGAAAAAGTCCTTTTCTGCTGACGGACGAACTGTCACGATCGGGATTTAGCAGGCTGCTATCTGTTTTAACGGTGCGCTGACCGGATGAGACCCGAACGAATAAAATCAGGCTGAGGGAAATCCATAATGCTTTCATATTCCAACTTTAAGTGAATGGCTGATCGGCGGAAAAAGTTGGAAAATGCTTACACGGAGGAAGAAAAAGAAGCCACCTTCCCTGCGCAGGCATTATCCTGTTCAGGTTCTACGGGTATTATCTCAGCCAAATCGACCCCCGCCTTCGGCGGGGAATGCTTCAGCACCCCGGGAACTTTATAAAACCGGTTTTCCGCCGGCAATGCAAAGATATGTAACCGGGAACTTTTTTTTGTTCTTATTAAATAACCGGATGCAACATTTGCCGTATTCGGTTGTCTTTTGTCTGCGATTCATCATCAAAACATTTGTCATGAAAAAAATTGTATTTGCCATTCTGGCCATCATTTCGATTCTGGGCGTAAATGCCCAGTCAGGAGAAAAAAATTTACAAAAACGCCCGGTTTCGGGATTTCACGGCGTAGATGTTTCCGGTGGTATTGACCTCTACCTGAGCTATGGACCTGAATCCGTTGCCATCTCCGCGAGCACCGAAGTACGCGATCATATTGTTACTGAAGTTTCAGGCGGCATCCTTCAGATACATATGGAAAGAAACTGGTCCAATGACGGGAACGGTGGCAAAGTGAAAGCTTATGTTTCATTGAACAATCTAAAAAGCCTGGAAGGAAGTGGCGGGGGTGACATCGTTTTTGAGAATCTGATCAAAGCCGAAGACCTGGAACTGCAGTTATCCGGCGGCGGTTCACTTAAGGGAAAACTTAATGCAAATCATCTTGTTATAAATCAATCGGGTGGATCCAACGTGAAACTTTCCGGCGATGTGAAGAATCTGACATTAAATGCAAGCGGAGGGGGAAGCCTCAATGGTTTCGACCTGGTTACAGACTATGCCAGCATTCATGCCAGCGGGGGATCTGCAACGGAATTGACCGTCAACAAGGAATTGCGTGCGGTGGTGAGTGGCGGTGGAGATATAACCTACAAAGGAGCTGCATCGGTAAAGGAAATTAAATCCAGTGGGGGCGGAAGCGTTACCCACAAAGACTAAGATCCCCCTATCTTTGCACTCCCTAAATGGAGAGTAAAATGGGTATGGATCGTAATACGATAATCGGCTTTGTTTTGTTGGGCGTTTTGTTGTTCATTTATTTATTTACGTCGACGAAAAATAACCAGCTGCTGGAAAGACAGCGGCTGCGCGAAGCGGATTCCATAGCTGCCATAAAAAAACAACAGGAGGCGCTTCATGTAACGCAGGACTCCGTAAAAGTCAAAGTCGCGTCCGGTGATTCTCTGGCCGGGTTCAATAAAGCCATAGGAGGTACAGAAAAATTACTGACCGTAGAAAACGATCTGCTGAAAATCGTTTTCAGTAATAAAGGAGGACAACCCAGGGAGGTCACTTTGAAACATTTCAAATTGTATGACAGCAGCCTGGTCAAGATTGTTGATTCTAACCTGGCCAACAAACTAAATTATGATATCAATACTGGTACAGGCCAGGTATCCCACATTACAGATTTGTACTTTGATGGAGCGAAGGTTGAAAAATCAGCTGACGGCGTCCAGACCGTCACCTACGAGTTACCTGCGCCATCCGGACTTTCCATCCAGCATCAATATATTATCCGTCCCGACAGTTACCTGCTGGACTGGAATCTGGTCACCACGGGTGCCAATCAGTTGTTTTCTCAAAACAACCTGAACATCAACTGGCATTCGGAAATGGAAAAGACGCAGACTTACGTTTATTACGAAAAGAGGCTTACCAATGTTTGCTTTTCGACGGATAATACATTCGACTATATTTCTTCCAAGTCGGAAAAAACATTTGAGAAACCGGTACAGTGGGTTTCTGTAGTCCAGCAGTTCTTTAACAGAACACTCATCGCGAAAAATAATTTTGAAGGGGGTGATATTCAGTGGCATCGCGAAGTTTCCGATACGTCCAATATGCTGGGTACGGCCGACGTGCATTTGCAGGCAAAATTACCCGGATCTGCAGCCACTTTAAACTTTCAATGGTATTATGGGCCCAACGATTATCATATCCTGAAAGCAGCCGGCCCGAATATGGACCGGATAGTTGATCTGGGAAGAGACATGTATGCGTTTGTGCGGCCGATCAATACCTATATCATCATGCCGGTTTTTAATTTCTTTCATAGCCTGGTATCCAGCTATGGTATCGTTATTTTATTACTCACGTTATTTATCCGTTTGCTGACCAGTCCGCTGGTCTATAGCAGTTACCTGAGTGGTGCAAAGATGAAAGCACTTCGTCCGGAGATAGATATCCTGAAGAAAAAAACCGGAGGTGATCAGCAACAGATGGGTGTGGAACAAATGAAATTATTCAGGGAAGCGGGTGTGAACCCATTGGGCGGATGTATTCCGGCCCTTTTGCAGATCCCGATATTTTTTGCGCTGTTCAGTTTTTTTAACTCTAACGTGGCCCTTCGCGGCCAGTCGTTCTTGTGGGCGCATGACCTCTCGATATATGATGTAGTGGTAAAACTGGGATTTACCATTCCGGCCTATGGCGACCATATCAGTCTTTTTGCGACACTGGCGGTTATTACAAGTTTTCTCATTTCGTTATATGGTATGAGCATGACGCCCGATAACAGCAATCCGGCGATGAAATATATGCCCTATATTATGCCGGTTATGCTGTTGTTATTCTTCAATCGCCTGCCTGCCGCACTTACCTGGTATTATACGGTGTCTAACCTGATCACTCTGATACTGCAATTTGTTATTCAGAATTATATCATCGACCACGATAAAATTCTCGCAAAACTGCAGGCCAACAGAACAAAACCAAAAACAAAGCCCAAATGGCAGGAACGTTTCGAGCAGATGCAGGAAGCGCAGAAGAAGATTCAGCAGACGAAGAAGAAATAAAAGGGAAGTATGGAAGACTGGAAGTCTGGAAGTCTGGAAGTGAATAAATCTTTTGCTACTTCACTAATAAACAAATGACCAGGGAAGTGTAGCAACCGGCGTTCAGCGTTGAACTTTAAACTTTCAGCTTAAAACGGCTCGGATCTTGTGAATGAATTAAACTCTCCGAATCTTTTATACTCTAATGAATATGTACTTTACAAAAACCCGGTGGCTTTTGACGGTGTTCATATTGCTGCCTTTTTTCGGTTCTTCTCAAAAAAAAGTAGGAGATCTGACCATGGTATATAATTCAACCATTACAAATGCCCAGGATACCGGCAGGAAAATCAGTTCAACAACGAGTTTCTATATTAAGGGAAACCTCTGCCGTTCGGAGGTGGCCAGCAATTTGTATTCATCCGTCACCATCTATGATTCTAAAACCAGCTCCGGTGTTTTACTCAAAGAAGTAAACGGACAGAAACTTCTTATCCGGATGAATGAAGAAAACTGGAATCAGAAAAACAGACGGTATGCAAATCTGAATTTTACGAAAACGAATGAATCGAAATCCATCGCCGGTTATTTTTGCACCCAGGCAAAAGCCTCGACAGCAGATGGATTTGATATAACGGTATTCTATACACGTGATTTGATACCTGAGAACAAAATGTACGACCCGCCATTTAAAAACCTGGATGGGTTACCATTAGAATACGAACTCACCAAGGGGAATCTGCATATAAAATATTCACTGGTTTCCATTAACCTCAACCCCGTGCCAGCGTCTAAATTTGATATTCCGACCAGTGGTTACCGAGAGCTAACCTATGAAGAGAGTCTGAAGATGAAAACCCAGTAAAGCCTAAAGCCCAAGGCCTAAAATCTAAAACTCATGTGGATGTGCAAACATGTGAATGTATGACTGGACATACAATCAATACTTAAAACTGATCAGCGAAAATTTTACTAAATAAAACAAGCAGGTAGAAATAAGTTTTAGGCTTTAGGCGTTGTGCCTTAAGCTTACTTAGGCATTTGTATGCGGACGCCCAGGAACTGCAGGTTAGACTTGGTTCCAAAACTATTTGAAATGGGACCGATGTTCACCTTATACTGATAAGGAAGAATAATGGTCGTATTACCGCGCTGGTAAGTGAGCATTGCATTCAGAGAAACCCTGTTATCACTCAGAGGACGGAATGAGACCATACTTCCGCTGTATAATGTCGATTTTTTCAATGAGAAGGTAGCGGCCGTATTGATCGGAGTGAAATTGTTTTCCAGTTCATGACGCTTCTTTTTTCCGCCGCCTGTGCTCGCAAAAGCCAGAGCCGTTACCGCAAGCAGTAAACCCACCGCGGTTATGCGGAGTGCGCTTGAAAAAGATGGTGAATAGTTAGAGGTCATGTTGTAACAAAGATAGACAAAATTTTCAGAATATTTTAACCTAATTCAGGCATTTATCCAATTATTTTAACACAATCTGTGCCGTTTTTGAGGAAAACCCCCTTATAGGTTGATAATACGTAATGGACACCCCGGGCGTTGCCTTTATAAATTATTTGTGGTTAATGGATTATGAATTAATTTAGTATAACCACCTTAAATGAAAGAAAATCCATACCACCCCGAGCAAGAAGAGATCAGGGAATTGCTGAAACAGTATAGTGCTCTTAAAAACGGCCGCAAACACAGCTTTCTTGATGAGGATTGCTTTGAAAAAATCATCGATTATTACGACGGAAAGGAGGAATTTCCCCACGCCCTGGAAGCGGCAGAAATTGGTATTGAGCAATACCCCTTTTCCTCCATTCTTTTGATCCGCAAAGCGGACCTCCTTATCGCCACCCGGAAATATGCTGCTGCCCTGGAAGTACTTGAAAAAGTTGAATTACTCGATTCAAACGATATCAATCTGTACATCCTTAAGACAGACGCTTACCTGGCCCTGGATCAACAGGAAAAGGCCGTTGTATTGCTGCAGGAAGCGCTGGGCCATTTTGAAGGCAGGGAAAGAATTGAATTGTTGTTTGAACTGGCGGATGTATATGATGATTATGAGGAATTTGATAAAATATTTGACTGTCTGCGGTGGATCCTGGAACAGGATTGCGAGAATGAGGAGGCACTTTATAAGATCTGTTTCTGGACTGATTTTACCGGCCGGAATGAAGAGAGCATCCGGCTTCACCAGAATATCATAGAAGAAAACCCTTATTCAGAACTGGCCTGGTTTAATCTGGCTGCTGCCTATCAGGGTTTGAAATTATACGAGAAGGCCGTTGATGCATACAAGTATGCAGTAGCCATTGATGAAAAATTTGATTATGCTTACCGGAACATGGGAGATGCTTTTATCCGGTTGCGGAAATATAGAGAAGCTATTGAAAGCCTGGAAAGAGTTTTGGAGTTGTCAAAACCGGAGGATGTTATCTATGAGGCGATCGGTCACTGTTATGATAAACAAAGGCAGTATGCGCAGGCCCGTTTTTATTACCGTAAAGCATCGCATCTTAATCAGGACGATAGTAAATTGATTTATAAAATTGCCTGCACCTATCTGAACGAAGGTCAGTGGGCGAATGCAGTGAAGCAACTGGAATCTGCCATCCGTTTGCAGGGCAAACATCCGGAGTATCATCTGGCTCTGGGGGAATGCAAAGTGCAACTCATGGAATTCAGGGAAGCAATACAGGCATTCGGCACGGTAGTCCGGTTAAGGCAAAAAAATATTTCAGGTTGGGAAGCGCTGGTACGCTGCCTGTACCTGGCTGAAATGTACAAAGAGGCACTCGAACAGGTGCAGCAGGCCATCCGGGTCATCGGTGAAAAGCCACTTCTCACGTTCTATATGAGCGCCATTTATTTTGCAATGGGAAAATCAAAAGAGGGTCTGATTCATCTGGATAAAGCCCTGGGCCGCTCGCCGAAATTATTAAAGAAAATGATTGCCCTCAATCCATCACTGTTACAATCACAATCTATCGTAGACGTGATTGCGCGTTACAGAAAAAGATAAGGTTTTCTTACTTTTGCGCCGCCAGAATTCCATAACGAAATAATTTGTCGATGAATTTTACACTCAGCCAGATGCCGGAGAGAGTTAAAAAACCCCGGGACCACGGCATTACCATGGTAATGGACAAGGGTCTCAGTATTGAAGAGACTAAAAATTTCCTGAGTATTGCCGGCCCCTATGTAGATGTGGTTAAACTTGGATTCGGAACCTCCTATGTTACGCCGGATCTTAAGACGAAACTGGAAGTTTATCGCAATGCAGGAATTCCGATATATTTTGGCGGTACACTTTTTGAAGCCTGTCTCATTCGTAATCAGCTGGAAGAATATATTACGGCCTGTAAGGATTATGGTGTTACCTATATGGAAGTGAGCGATGGCTCCATTAATATCGAACACAAAGAAAAATGCAGACTGATCGAACGGCTCACCAAACATGCCGTAGTGCTTAGTGAAGTAGGGAGTAAAGACGCAGCCCATATCATCCCTCCTTACAAATGGATCGAGCTGATGCGCGCGGAATTGAATGCCGGCGCGACTTATGTGATCGCTGAAGCCAGGGAGGCCGGGAACGTGGGTATTTACCGCGGAACGGGAGAAGTGCGCGAGGGTTTGGTACAGGAAATCCTAACCCAGATCCCGGCGGAAAAGATACTTTGGGAAGCCCCTCAGAAATCGCAGCAATTGTATTTTATTGAATTAGTTGGAGCCAATGTAAACCTGGGTAATATTTCCCCTAATGAAATGATCGCGCTCGAAGCCATGCGTATCGGACTTCGCGGAGATACTTTTGAACTGTTCCTGGATAAAAAGGAAAAGAAATGAGAAAATTTGGCCTGATCGGATACCCGCTGGGCCATTCTTTTTCCGGAACTTATTTCAGGGATAAATTCCGGCAGGAACAAATTGCAGATTGTGTTTATTCGAATTATGAAATAGACTCGGTGTTGGGACTCCGGGACGTACTCAAAGATCCGGAACTGGAAGGCCTGAATGTGACCATACCCTATAAGGAATCCGTCATTCCATTTCTCCAAAAAAAAGATCCCGTGGTGTCAGCAATTGGCGCCTGTAATTGTATCCGGATAACAGAGGGGATACTCACCGGATACAATACTGATGTTATTGGTTTTGAAAAATCACTGATTGAAAAACTGACAGACAAAGACAGGTATGCATTGATACTGGGTACTGGTGGGTCTTCTAAAGCCGTTGCATGGGTATTGCAAAAAAAGGGCATTCAATTTTTATTTGTTTCCAGGAAAGCAGCAGGGACACCGGATGTTTCCGGAAAACCGACTGGGATACCAGGACTGGTAATGTATTCGGATCTGAATCGTGAGATGATGCAGAAATACACGCTCATTATTAATACGACACCGCTGGGTATGTTCCCGGAAACAGGGACAAGTGCAGACATACCATATGCATTTGCAGGACCGGATCATTATTTTTTTGATCTGGTATACAATCCAGCAAGAACGTTGTTTCTTGAAAAGGGAGCGCGCGCGGGCGCGAGGATAAAAAATGGAGCGGATATGCTGGCCGTGCAAGCCGAGGCCAGTTGGGAGATTTGGAATAGCCAAAGTTAATGTGGTGAATGTGATGAGCGTGGAAAATGAGGGAATGTGGAAGTTAAGGGTGGAAATGATAATGTAACAATGAATTTGGGCTTTAGACTTTAAGCTTTCTCAATGCATTTTCCGGCAACGGAACCACTTTCTTCTGTTCATAATCAAAACATACCATGGCCGTTTTTACCAGTGCCACCAGGATGGGGGACTCCGTCGTTTTTTTTTCAATCTGATAAATCAGGTCGAAGCCCACGCGACTGAATTCCACCGCGCGGATGCTGATCATTAATTCATCTCCATAGTATATTTCATTTTTGAAAACCAGTGCAGCATCCGACATGATCAAACCAACGCCCTCCAGATTGAGTTCTCTGTAGCCGAGGGATTGCAGATAACGAACACGGGCTTCATGAGCAAAACTAAGTACGGTATCGTTACCTACATGGGCTCCGAAATTCAGATCGGTGATGCGGACCGCAAATGAAGTACTAAAGGAAAAAGACTCCGGCAGATCGATCTTAATTCTGGCCATTTGAAGATTCTGTTTGGGTTCTTAAAAAAGCGATCAGCAGATCACCCGCTTTGCGACGATGACTAAAGAGGTTCTTTTCTTCTGCGTTCATTTGAGCAAAACTTTTATCGGAACCGTCGGGCTGAAATATCGGGTCATAACCAAATCCACCCGTTCCGGAGGAAGATCGCAGTAACTGTCCTTCACAACGGCCCTCAAAAAAATATTCTTTGTCGTGCAGGATCAAACAAATAATGGTTGTAAACCGGGCGCGGCGGTTGGAAGAATCTGCCATAGCCCTGAGCAGTTTTCTCATATTGTTTGCGGGATTGGGTGGCTCTCCCGCATAACGCGCACTATGCACGCCGGGCTCGCCTCCCAGGGCATCCACTTCGAGGCCGGTGTCCTCGCTGAAACAATTTCCGCCACTGGTCAACCGGTGTACAAATTTCGCTTTTGACCTTGCATTTTCTTTCAACGTCGGGAAGGGTTCCGGAATGTCCTGAAATATACCTGCGTCGTTTAATGAAATGATTTCGAGATTCGAACCGAGGGCAGACCGGAGTTCCCGGAGTTTAAATGGATTATTACTGGCGAAAATTAATTTCACAGGGTAAATAATTTTTTCAGGCAGATCCAGAGGCGTTGTTTTAATTCGGTGCCTTCAGTACTGTTCCCACTCATTAAATCAGGACTCAAAACAGGAATAATTGAAATTCCGTCGAGCACTGATATACGGAAATCAGGCAAACCGGATTTTAATGCAACAGACGCTGGCGATATTCCCCAAAGAAATATTATTTCCGGATGCAACTGCACTCTTAATTCGGCCAGATCGAAACTTATTTGCGCAATATTCAGCAAGGCGATATCGTTGAAACTGAGTTTGCATGCAGTAAGCATTTTTTGAAGAAAAACGAGTTGCTCTGCGGGCAGAAAATCTTCTTCCGGGGAATTTGCGAGGAAGCAAATGGAACGATTATTTTCCCCCAGGAACGGGTAGACTGATATTTTTGCTGCAACCGGCTTTGAGATCCTGACGTTTTCTTTTACCGGTGAGGGTTCATTTCCGGTAACCAGGGATTCCGGGTAGAGGGCAGCGATCAATTCAGAAGAAAGCCGGAGATGATTGATTCCCATAAAACTGTATGAAAATGATGAGGGGTTTTGTACGCTGAGAGAATGTTTTGTTTCTTTGTAATAGCAAAATTAATATTTATGATGGAGACGATGGATATAGCGGTTATAAAGGTAAAGAGAAGCAGACTTGCAGAAACGGATTTTGACGACCTGCCTTTTGGTAAGTATTTCAGTGATCATATGCTGGAAGCGGATTATACTGATGGCGAATGGAAACTGGTATCGATCAAACCCTACCAACCGATTTCCATTGAACCATCCATGATGGCTCTTCATTATGGCCAGTCTATTTTTGAAGGTATCAAAGCTTACCGTAAGGAGAACGGAGAAGCATTTATATTTCGTCCTTACGATAATATGAAACGGTTTAATATTTCTGCAGACAGGATGAATATGCCTGCAGTTCCGGAAGATATTTTTATTGAAGGTATGCGTCAGCTGGTTGCCATTGATAAAGAATGGATACCTGCCAAGGAGGATTATTCCTTATATATCCGTCCTTTTATGTTTGCCACGGATGCCACCCTGGGCGTAAAACCTTCCGACACATATAAATTCATGATCCTGTTAAGCCCCACAGGCCCGTATTATTCCTCTCCGATGAAGATTTATGTGGAGGAAAAATATACACGCGCCGCACCGGGCGGAGTGGGATTCGCCAAAAATGCAGGAAACTATGGCGGTGCACTTAAAGCGACTTCCGAAGCCAGAGCCAGGGGTTTTGACCAGGTATTATGGACGGATGCTTTCGAACATAAGTGGTTGCAGGAAGTGGGTACCATGAACGTATTTTTCATTTTTGGAAACACTGCTGTTACCCCTTCACTGGAAGAAGGAACCATTCTCGAAGGTGTTACGAGGGACAGTGTTATAACCGTGCTGAGGGAACAGGGATTAACGGTTGAAGAGAGAAAAATTAATATAGATGAAGTAGTGGAAGGGTATAAGACCGGAAAACTGACCGAAATATTTGGTTCAGGAACCGCTGCTACCATTTCACCGCTCAAAGAACTCCGCTATAAGGATTACAGCATGCATCTGGATGTTGCCGCCTATAAAACCGCCCCGATGGCTAAAAAGATCCTTACCGAAATAAGGGAAGGAAAAAGGCCGGATATTAACGGCTGGCTGGTAAAAGTTTAAGCACAACATTAATTTGGAGAATCCCGGCCCGGCCGTTACCTTTGCCGTCCCAAAATTCAAACAGGTTCCGAATGCCTACTATACAACAATTAGTTAGAAAAGGGAGGGAGATCATCCGCGCAAAAAGCAAGTCCAGAGCACTGGATAGCTGCCCGCAGAGACGTGGTGTGTGTACCCGTGTGTATACGACAACGCCTAAAAAACCAAACTCGGCCCTCCGCAAGGTGGCCAAAGTGCGGTTGACCAACAAGATCGAGGTGATCGCCTATATTCCGGGTGAGGGGCATAACCTGCAGGAACACAGTATCGTACTGATCCGCGGAGGCCGTGTAAAAGATCTTCCGGGTGTACGTTACCATATTGTTCGCGGATCCCTGGATACAGCCGGTGTAAAAGACCGTAAGAAGAGCCGCTCCAAGTACGGAACCAAGAAGGAAAAAGCAGGAGCAAAACCAGCCGCCAAGAAATAATCAAATATATAATTACAAATAACTCATGAGGAAGTCACAGGCCAAAAAATTACCACTCGCTCCGGATGCAAAATATAACGACATCCTGGTTACGCGTTTTGTAAATAACCTGATGTGGCAGGGCAAAAAAAATACAGCCTTTGGTCTGTTTTACGATGCCATCGACCGCGTTTCAAAACAAAGCAACGATAACGGTTATGAAATCTGGAGGAGAGCACTGAACAATGTAACACCGGCCGTTGAAGTCAGAAGCCGACGTATCGGCGGAGCTACTTTCCAAATCCCTGCGGAAGTTCGTGCAGATCGCAAAATATCCCTGAGTATCAAGTGGTTGATCCGCTTTAGCCGCGAAAGAAACGGCAAGAGCATGGCTGATAAACTGGCAGGAGAAATACTCGCAGCAAGCAAAGGCGAAGGCGGAGCATTTAAAAAGAAAGAAGACACGCACAGAATGGCGGAAGCCAACAAGGCATTCGCCCATTTCAGGATATAACAATATTGATTGCTTATAAATCGTTTCTCCTCCGGCTTATCCGGGGGAGATTTTTTTTGAAGTTATATCCGATTCCCGAGCGGTGCATTTTAACGAACCACATCGCCGCTTTTGCAGATTATTCGCAGAATTTTGGTACCTTTGCGCACCTAAAGAAAAATACTTTTAATTAACAAAAATGGCAGACTTAAAATTCCAGAGAAATTTCGGTATTGCGGCTCATATCGACGCCGGAAAAACAACTACCACCGAACGTATCCTGCGTTACACCGGTATGATTCATAAGATCGGTGAAGTGCATGACGGTGCGGCCACGACCGACTGGATGGACCAGGAAAAGGAAAGAGGGATCACCATTACTTCGGCTGCCGTGAGCTGTCAGTGGAATTTTCCGACTGATAAAGGGAAAGTGGATGCCAATACTAAAAAATACAATTTTAATATTATTGACACACCGGGCCACGTGGATTTTACAGTAGAAGTGGAAAGGTCTATGCGCGTATTGGACGGGCTGATCGCACTTTTTTCTGCAGTGGATGGTGTGGAACCACAGTCTGAAACCGTTTGGCGTCAGGCAAATCGTTATAAGGTTCCCAGAATCGGATTTGTGAATAAAATGGATCGTTCCGGAGCAGACTTCCTGATGGTGGTGAGCCAGGTAAAGGAAATGCTCGGCGCTAATGCTGTTCCCCTGCAGTTGCCGATTGGAGCAGAAGACGATTTTAAAGGTGTTGTTGATCTGATCAGAATGAAGGGTATAGTATGGCATATGGAAACAGAAGGCATGACCTTCGATGAAATTCCGATCCCTGAAGACCTGCTGGAAGAATCGCAGGAATGGAGAGCGAAGCTGGTTGAAGCCGTTGCTGAATATGATGACAAATTGCTGGAGAAATTCTTCGTGGATCCCAATAGTATTTCTGAAGATGAAATGCACGAAGCCATCCGTAAAGCAACCATCGATCTGAGTATTGTACCAATGATGTGCGGCTCTTCTTTTAAAAATAAGGGGGTCCAAACAGCCCTCGATGCTGTTTGTCGTTATCTGCCATCTCCTATTGACCTGGAAGATACACAGGGTACTGATCCGAACACAGGTGAAATTATTACCCGTAAACCAGATCCGAAAGCGCCCTTTGCAGCGCTTGCATTCAAGATCATGACTGATCCTTTTGTAGGCAGGCTCGCGTTTTTCCGCTGTTACAGCGGACGCCTCGAATCCGGTTCCTATGTGCTGAATGTTCGCAGCGGTAAGAAAGAACGTATCAGCCGCATCATGAAAATGTTTGCCAACAAACAAAACCCGATTGATTTTATTGAAGCTGGTGATATCGGGGCGGCAGTGGGTTTTAAAGAAATCAAAACCGGAGATACACTTTGTGATGAAGATTTTCCTATCACATTGGAAAATATGTTTATTCCCGAACCGGTTATCGCCGTTGCCGTTGAACCAAAGACACAGGCGGATGTAGATAAAATGGGATTGGCGATTTCCAAACTCGTTGAAGAAGATCCGACCCTGCGCGTAAATACTGATGAAGAAACAGGTCAGACGATTCTGCGTGGTATGGGTGAGCTCCATCTGGAAATCATCATCGAACGCATGCGTCGCGAGTTCAAAGTTGATGTAAATCAGGGTGCTCCCCAGGTGGCCTATAAAGAAGCTTTCAATACAACCATCGAACACCGCGAAGTGCTGAAGAAACAAACGGGTGGACGTGGTAAATTCGCCGACATTCAGTTCGCCATCGGTCCTGCCGATGAAGAATGGATAAAAGAAAACGAAGGCAAACATTTCCAGTTTGTGAACGATATTTTCGGAGGATCCATTCCAAAGGAATTCATTCCGGCGATTTCAAAGGGATTTGAAGTGTCCATGGTAACCGGCGTTTTAGCGGGTTATCCAATGACCAATATGAAAGTGCGCGTATTTGACGGAAGTTATCATGATGTGGATTCTGATGCCATGAGTTTTGAAATTTGTGCCAGGTCCGCATTCCGCGAAGCCGGCCGCAAAGCGAAACCGATTCTGCTGGAACCCATCATGAAAGTGGAAGTACTGACACCGGATCAATACATGGGAGATGTTACGGGAGACCTCAATCGTCGCCGCGGTATCCTGGAAGGCATGGACAGCAGGGCGAACCTGCAGGTGATTAAAGCCAAAGTGCCTTTGAGTGAAATGTTTGGATATGTGACCCAGTTACGCTCTCTGAGCTCCGGACGTGCAACATCTACAATGGAATTTTCTCATTACGCTCCTGCGCCGAATAATATCGCAGAAGAAGTAATCGCAAAAGTAAAGGGGAAAAGTAAGGTGACAGCCTGATTTTCCTTCAGTTACATATTGGGTCCTCCGTAGGTACGGGGGACTTTTTTTTGAACGGCAACAGCACCTACGCTCAATTGATTATTTTACCGGATAAATTATCTATACGATGAAAAGCCTGCTTTATTACAAATTTCTATTCATCCTGATCTTGGTCGCGGTTCGTTTTTCGGCTTTTGCTCAATTGGATGACCGGATGACCTGGAGTGCCGATGGAAATAGTTTTTATTACAGTGATGAGGGCATCAGTACTTTCAGCCTGGTCGATCGTAATCAACAGGTATTGGTACCGGCACAACAAATTACTCCGGCCGGCAAGAAGGAACCTTTGGAAATCAAAAGTTTTTCCTTTTCCTCAGACTTTAGAAAAATTCTGATTTATACAAATTCTAAAAAAGTATGGCGGTATGAAACGCGCGGAGATTACTGGGTGTTTAATATGTCTGATTCTTCCCTAAAGCAACTCGGAAAATCATTGCCTTCATCTTCACTCATGTTTGCGAAGTTTTCCCCCGATGGTTCCAGGGTCGCCTATGTAAGCGGACATAATATCTATGTGGAAGACCTTGCTTCACATACAATTAAAGCGCTTACCACAAACGGTTCAAGGAAATTGATCAATGGAACATTCGATTGGGTATATGAAGAAGAACTCAATTGCAGGGATGGTTTCCGATGGAGTCCGGACAGTCGTGCAATTGCCTATTGGCAGATCAACGACAGCAGTACCCGCGATTATTATATGTTGAACTCTACTGATTCCGTTTATTCTCGTGTGATTCCGGTTGAATACCCGGTTGCAGGCCAGATGCCCTCTCCATTTAGAATAGGGGTCGTGCCGATCGATAATGCTAAAACCCAATGGATGAAGATTCCTGCAGATGATAAAAACGGCAGTTATTTACCCCGGATGGAATGGGCGGCCAACAGTTCTGAACTGATCGTTCAACGCCTAAACAGAAGTCAGAATGTTTCGGATATCATGTTGTGCAATGCCAAAACGGGAGATGTCGGGTTGATTTATAGCGAAAAAGACAAGGCCTGGATTGACGTAATTTCGGAATGGGATGATGAATACAAAATGGGCGGATGGGACTGGCTGAAAAACGGATCGGAATTTTTATGGGACAGCGATAAAGACGGATGGAGACATTTATACCGGATCAGCCGGGACGGAAAACATGAGGTGCTGATTACAAACGGACCCTATGATGTAATGCATATTTCATTGATTGATGAAAAAAATAATCTGCTGTATTTTATAGCTTCGCCGGAAAATGCAACGCAGGCATATCTGTACCGCTGTCCGCTGGATGGGAATGGGAGAGCAGAAAGACTGACTCCGGAGAATCAGCCCGGAACCCATGAGTATGAGTTATCGCCGAATGGAAAATTTGCCAGCAACAGTTTTTCCAATTATTATACCAAGCCGCAACACGAATGGATCACCTTGCCGGATCATCAGGTGTTACCCGGATCGAGACCTGCAAATCCCGCCAAAGCATCTGACAGTGCTGCTTCCAATATTTCATTTTTCAAGATTGTAACGGCAGACGGCGTAAGCATGGACGGCTGGATGCAGAAACCCATTCCTTTTGACCCTGCAAAAAAATATCCGGTTTTATTCTTTGTTTATACCGAACCAGGCGGGCAAACGGTAAAAGATCATTTCGGAGCCACGAACTGTCATGTGTATCCCGGCAGTCTGGCAAAAGATGGCTATATATATATATCGCTTGATAACCGTGGCACCCCGGCGCCTAAAGGAGCCGCCTGGCGCAAATCGATTTACCGGAAAGTCGGGCAGATCAATATTCAGGACCAGGCTCAGGCTGCAACAGAAGTGCTCCGATGGCCGTTTGTAGATACATCCCGCGTCGCAGTCTGGGGTTGGAGCGGAGGCGGCTCCGCTACTCTGAACCTTATGTTTCAGCATCCTGAAATATACAAGACGGGTCTGGCTGTGGCCGGACTGAATAATCTGGAGACATATGATAATATCTATGAAGAAAGATATATGGGTAATCCATTGGAAACCAGAGAAGATTATATAAAAGGTTCACCCATAACCTATGCTTCGCACCTGCGGGGAAATCTGTTGTATGTGCATGGAGGCGGAGATGACAACGTTCATTATGACAATGCGGAGATGCTGATCAATGAACTTGTGAAATATAACAAGACTTTTCAGTTCATGGAATACCCGAATCGTACGCATGCCATTAACGAAGGGCCTGGCACTACGGAACATCTGAACAATTTGTTTAAGAACTTTCTGAATCAGCATTGTCCGGGCGGGGGTAAATAATCTCTAAAAAACCTATCTGATTCTTTGACAGTTTATCCTTTAACCCATACCTTTGCATCCCGTTCAAAAAACGGGCATTGACATATGTCTCAACGAATCAGAATCAAATTACAGTCGTACGATCACAATCTCGTGGATAAATCCGCTGAGAAAATTGTAAAGACAGTTCGTAGTACGGGTGCGGTGGTAACCGGTCCGATTCCTTTACCTACGAGGAAGAAGGTATTTACAGTTCTGCGTTCGCCACATGTCAATAAAAAAGCACGTGAACAGTTTCAGTTGCATACGCATAAGAGGCTGTTGGATATTTATACTTCTACTTCAAGAACTGTTGATGCCTTATCCAAACTGGATCTGCCATCAGGTGTTGATGTTGAAATAAAAGCCTGAGTAAAAATTCCATCTGCCAAACCATAATCGTAAAGAGGAGGCCAAAGCAGCGCTGGATGATTTGAAAAGAAATATGAACAAGCCGTTCGGGGTTTGTTTACAACCGGTACTTCTTTCATCCCGCCGGAGGCGGGACATCTAAAAGATGACGAAGAAAAAGCAAAGAGTGGCAAGGCCACCTGCGCTAAAGCTTCGGTGGCTAACAGAAAAGGTCGGTTGCAAACGGGGGATTGAAGTCAGCATCAGCTTTTTTAAAAAGTTGTCTGCTGAATTGTCCTTAGACTCCAGGCACAAACCAATAAAAAATGAAAGGTTTAATTGGAAAGAAAATTGGAATGACCTCTGTCTTCACCCCCGATGGAAAGCAGGTTGCCTGCACCATTATTGAAGCAGGCCCCTGTATTGTAACACAGGTGAAAACAACCGAGTCAGACGGATACAACGCCCACCAGATCTCCTTCGGAGAAAAGAAAGAGAGAAAAGTTCTCGCTTCTGAAAAGAACCACTTCGCCAAATCAAATACCACCGCAAAACAATTTGTAAGGGAATTCCGCAATTTTTCTTTAGAGAAAAATCTGGGCGATTCATTTACGGTTGACATATTCGCTGAAGGCGAGATCGTTGATGTGGTTGGCACTTCCAAGGGGAAGGGCTTTCAGGGAGTAGTGAAACGTCACAATTTTCATGGTGTTGGCGGACAGAGTCATGGTCAGCATGACCGTAGCCGTGCCCCCGGATCATTGGGTAATTCATCCGATGCAGCCAGGGTTATGAAAGGAATGAAAATGGCCGGCCGGATGGGTGGCGACCGCGTAAAGCTGAAAGGTTTGAAAGTGGTTAGAATATTTACTGAAAAAAATTACCTGCTGGTTGCCGGATCTGTTCCGGGGCACAATGGTTCCATTGTATACGTTCAGAAGTAATAACCAATTAAAGAGATTCACATGCAAGTTGAAGTTTTAAATATAAAAGGTGCCAAAACGGGCCGCACACTGGAACTGCCTGCAGATATTTTTGAAGCAGAGCCAAATGACCATGTCATATATCTGGCGGTAAAGCAATACCTGGCTGCACAGCGGCAGGGTACCCATAAAGTAAAAACCCGTATGGAAGTAAAGGGATCTTCCAAAAAATTACATAAGCAAAAAGGAACCGGCGGATCCCGTAAAGGGAATATCCGGAATCCATTGTATAAAGGGGGTGGTACCATATTCGGACCGAAACCGCACAGCTGGGATTTCAAACTGAACCGTAAAGTAAAGGACCTGGCTAAAATATCGGCTCTTTCCTATAAGGCAAAAGCCAATTCAATTTTAGTAGTGGAAGACATTCATTTAAAAGCTCCAAAGACCAGTGAAATGGTGAACATTCTGGGTGGATTGAAACTGGATGGTAAGAAAGCCCTGTTTGTTATTCCAGAATACAATGATAATCTGTACCTCAGCCTGCGTAATATTCCGAATTTAAAAGGAAGCCTGCTGGCTGATGTGAATACGTATGATTTGGTGAATGCAGAATATCTGGTGTTGACTGAGTCAGCAGCAAAAATGTTTGCAGAAGAAGAAGCAGTCGCATAGTATAAAAATATTTTCAAATTAGTTTATGAAATCAACTGAGGTTCTGATACGTCCGATACTTACTGAAAAAGCAAATGCACAGCAGGAAAAACTGCGTCGCTATGCTTTTAAGGTGGATACGCGCGCAAATAAACTGGAGATTAAAAAAGCAATCGAAGAATTTTATGGAATTACGGTTGTGGATGTAAATACAGTGATTGTTCCGAGCAAGGCAAGATCCAGGTCGACAAAGGCCGGACTGATAGTGGGCCGCAAGCCGGGATATAAGAAAGCGCTGATCACCATTGCGGAAGGAGAATCCATTGATCTGTATTCGAATATTTAAGTAATTAACAGAATGGCGAAGCTGCCGCTAAAGCTTATTAAATATGGCACTAAGAAAATTTAAACCAGTCACAGCAGGAACCCGTTGGAGGATTGGTAATGCATACGCAGAAATTACAACGGATACGCCTGAAAAATCTCTTCTGGAAAAAATAACGCGTACGGGTGGTAGAAATTCACAGGGGAGAAGGGCCATGCGTTATATCGGTGGCGGTCATAAAAAAATGTACCGTATTATCGACTTCAAGAGAGATAAAAAAGAAGTTGTGGGAACCGTTGTCTCTATTGAATATGACCCGAACAGAACTTCTTTTATCGCGCTGATTCAGTATGGCGATGGAGAAAAAAGATATATTCTGGCGCCACAGGGACTACAGGTTGGAGGCAAGGTTCAGGCTGGTGATGCCGTTGCTCCGGAAATCGGAAACGCACTGCAGATGAAAAACATTCCCCTGGGTACCAATGTGCACAATATTGAAATGCAGCCCGGGCAGGGTGGCAAATTGATCCGCAGCGCAGGTACAACAGCGCAGTTGACCAATAAGGAAGAAAAATATGCCGTGTTGAAAATGCCTTCCGGCGAACTGAGAAAAATTCTGATCAATTGCTATGCAACAGTAGGTGTGGTTTCCAACAGCGATCATAGTTTACAAAGCATGGGTAAAGCAGGCCGTAACCGCTGGAGAGGAATTCGGCCACGTGTGCGCGGTGTGGCTATGAACCCTGTGGATCATCCGATGGGTGGTGGTGAAGGAAAAGCATCCGGAGGCCAGCCTCGTTCAAGGAATGGTCAGTACTCAAGAGGTCTGAAAACAAGAACGAAAGGGAAGGGAAGCGACAAATTGATCATTCAAACAAAAAAGGGTAAAAAAATAAGCAAGTAGAAGATTCACATTATCACTCTTTACACACTTATACATTTGTATTATGGGTCGTTCAATAAAAAAAGGTCCTTACGTAGATGCCAACCTTGAAACCAAGGTCCTGAACATCAATGAAGGAAAAGGAAAGAAGGGAGTCATCAAAACCTGGAGTCGCCGTTCAACGATTACACCGGATTTCGTGGGACATACATTCGCCGTTCATAATGGCAACAAGTTTATTCCTGTATACGTAACAGAATTTATGGTCGGCCATAAGTTGGGAGAATTTGCGCCGACAAGAAATTTCAAGGGACACTCCAGCAAGAAGATTGCTGAATAAGCGTAAGGCTTAAGGCATAAAGCTTAAAGCCAGGGAGATGAAAAACTGTATTAGTTCGAAGTAGTTAAAATATTGTTTGAAAAGTCTTAGGCCTTAGGCCTTGGGCCTTCAGCTTAAAAAAGGAAAAGATGGAAGCATTAGCAAAATTGAAAAATTACCCGACATCGCCGCGTAAGATGCGTTTGCTGGCAGATGAGATAAGAGGTCTGCAGGTTGAAAAAGCACTGGCGTTACTGGAGCATCATCCGCAGCATTCTTCCACACCATTATACAAGTTATTATGGTCTGCGGTGAAGAACTGGGAAGCGAAGAATGAGGGCAAGAGCGCTGCTGATTCGAGCCTGCTGGTAAAAACAATTTTTGTGGATGGCGCGCGCGTTTTAAAACGTATGCGTCCGGCTCCTCAGGGTCGCGGTTACCGGGTTCGCAAACGCAGTAATCATGTGACCTTAATTGTAGATGAAAAAAAGTAAAAAGTAAATTTTAAATTTTCAAATCAATCAGATAAATGGGTCAGAAAACAAATCCTATAGGTGCGAGACTTGGAATTATCCGGGGCTGGGAGTCTAACTGGTTCGGTAATAAAAAAGATTATTCTGTCAAACTGATAGAAGACAATAAAATCAGAACCTATCTCAATGCGCGTATAAACAAGGGCGGGATCGCCAAGATCGTGATTGAGCGTACTCTCAACAAGCTCATTGTAACAATCCATACTTCCAAACCCGGAATCATCATTGGTAAGGGTGGCGGAGAAGTGGACCGTATCAAGGAAGAGTTGAAGAAACTGACCGGCAAGGAAGATGTTCAGATAAATATTCTGGAAATCAGAAGGCCCGAACTGGATGCGAATATCGTTGCTGACACCATTGCGCGCCAGATCGAAAACCGTATCAATTATAAGAGAGCCATTAAAATGGCCATCGCTTCTGCACTTCGGATGGGTGCTGAAGGGATCAAGGTAAAAGTCGGTGGCCGCCTCGGCGGTTCTGAAATAGCCCGTACAGAAGAAATCAAATCCGGTCGTACGCCATTGCATACGCTCCGTATGGATATAGACTATGCAAATGTATTTGCATTGACAGTTTATGGAAAGATCGGCGTGAAGGTATGGATCTGTAAAGGCGAAGTGCTGACCAAGCGCGATCTGAATCCAAATTTTGTGGGTGGAAAAACGGATGTAAGCGATAGAAGAGAAAGAAGGGAGGAGATCAGGGATCGTGAAGACCGCGGTCGCGGAGGTGACAGAAGACCGGGTGGTGGCGCAGGTGGCGGAGAAAGAAGACCAGGTGGTGGCGGAGGCAGGAGATAGAAGTAATTATCAAATTTTCAAATTGAACTAACATGTTACAGCCCAAAAGGAGTAAACATAGGAAGGCACAGAAAGGCAGAATTCGCGAAGTAGCAAAAAGAGGTACTGATATTTCTTTTGGTTCTTACGGATTGAAGGCACTGGAAGCGATCTGGTTAACTAACCGTCAGCTGGAAGCTGCCCGTCAGGCGCTCACCCGTTCGATGAAGAGGGAGGGAAATGTGTGGATACGGGTATTCCCTGATAAGCCAATCACGAAGAAGCCACAGGAAGTGAGAATGGGTAAGGGAAAGGGTAATCCGGAATACTGGGCTGCCGTAGTAGAACCGGGACGCATGCTTTTTGAAGCGGATGGTGTTACGGAAGCCGTTGCGAAAGAAGCGTTATTACTGGCTGCACAGAAGCTGCCGATCAAGACCAAATTCGTGGTTCGCCATGATGTGATTGCGTTATAATTCAAATTTTTAAAGATGTCAAAGAGAAATGATTTTGTAAACAGTCTGAAAGACCTGAGTGAAACGGACATACTGTCCCGGATACGTGAAGATGAACAGCGTTTAAAGAAGCTGGAGTTCGCTCATGCTATATCTCCGCTGGAAAGTCCGGTTAACATCCGTATGCTGAGAAAAGATATTGCCCGGCTGAAAACAGAATTAACCAAAAGAAAAATTGGAAAAACAACTGCGGCAACCGCGTAGGAAACCGATGCCGGTCAGGCACTGATTACAAATTATCAAATAAGCATTATGCCAGAAGATAGAAATTTAAGGAAAACAAGAATCGGGGTTGTCAGCAGCAACAAGATGGACAAAACCGTGGTTGTGGCTGTTGAAAGAAAAGTACAGCATCCGATTTATGGTAAGTTCCTGAAGAAGACAACCAAGTTTCATGCACATGATGAAAAAAATGAGTGCAGTATCGGAGATACCGTGCGCATCATGGAAAGCCGTCCCCTGAGCAAAACCAAGCGCTGGCGCCTGGTGGAGATCGTGGAGAAAGCGAAATAAATCATACTAAAAAAAGTTCTAATGATACAGCAGGAAAGCAGACTAAACGTTGCAGATAATAGCGGAGCCAAAGAGGTATTGTGCATCCGTGTGTTGGGAAACAGCGGCCAGGACTATGCTAAAATCGGAGATAAAATTGTGGTTACTGTAAAAGATGCATTGCCTGCTGGTGGAATAAAAAAAGGAACCGTAACAAAGGCCGTTATTGTTCGTACCAAAAATAAACTTCGCCGCAAGGATGGTTCTTATATCCGTTTTGACGATAACGCGGTGGTTTTACTGAATCCAAGTGATGAACCAAGAGGTACGCGTATTTTCGGACCCGTTGCCCGTGAATTGCGTGATAAAGGATACATGAAGATCATTTCGCTGGCACCCGAAGTATTATAAGCTGAAGGCTTAAAGCCTAAAGCCCAAGACCATTGAGTTTTGGAAAAATGAATGATTGAGTTTTTAAAATATTATCAGAAAAAGTTTTAGGCGTTAGGCTTTGAGCTTTGAGCAAAAAAAAAAGAAATGGAAAGCAGATTCAAACCCAAATTCAATATCAAGAAGGGTGACAAAGTAGTGGTAATTACAGGAGACGATAAGGACCTGAAAAAATCGCGCAAAGTGCTGGAGGTATTTCCAGACACATCCAAAGTGCTGGTTGAAGGTGTAAATATCGTTACAAAACATACCAAGCCGTCTGCACAGAATACCAAGGGTGGCATTATCAAGCTGGAAGCGCCTATCCATATATCGAATGTGCTTCTTTGGGATGCCAAAAGCGGTGGCCCTTCGAAAGCGAAACGCACAAGAGAAAATGGAAAACTTATTCGCATAGCTAAAAAATCAGGGTAGGTAATCAAATAATGAGCACAACTAAGTACACTGCCCGCCTGGCAGATAAATACAAGAAAGAAGTCGTACCGACATTGATGAAAAAATTCGGGTACACTTCCGTTATGCAGGCACCCAAGCTGGAAAAAATCTGCCTGAATCGTGGCATCAACGGCGCGGTCTCTGATAAGAAACTGGTGGATATTACGATCGAAGAGCTGACTACTATTACGGGCCAGAAAGCGGTATCGACCATATCCAGAAAAGATATTTCCAATTTCAAACTTCGTAAGGGGATTCCGATCGGAGCCAGGGTAACACTGCGCGGAGTAAAAATGTATGAGTTTCTGGATCGTCTCGTAGCGTCTGCCCTGCCCAGGGTTCGCGATTTCAAAGGGGTGAATGAAAAAGCATTTGATGGTCGCGGTAATTATACGATGGGTATTACAGAACAGATTATTTTTCCGGAAGTGGATATAGATAAAGTGAACAAGATCACCGGCATGGACATCACTTTTGTGACGACAGCCAAGACCAATGAAGAAGCATATGAATTGTTGAAAGAGCTGGGTATGCCTTTCAAGAATGCAAAAAAAGAAGAGACGAAATAATAAATAGAAGTTCAAATCAATTAATAATAATTCATGGCCAAAGAATCAGTCAAAGCCAGACAAAGGAAACGGGAAGTGATGGTTGCAAAATATGCTGACCGGCGCGCTGCGCTGAAAGCAGAAGGTAACTACAGAGCACTGGATCTTCTTCCAAAAAATGCATCTCCGGTGCGTTTGCATAACCGTTGCCAGTTAACTGGCCGTCCGCGTGGTTATATCCGCTACTTCGGCGTATCAAGGAACATGTTCCGCGATATGGCGCTGCAGGGTAAGATTCCGGGCGTTAGAAAAGCGAGCTGGTAAAACGTTGATCGTGGACCGTTTATCGTGGATCGAATGATCGTTGACGATTCACGATAAACGATGTACGATAAACGAATAATTAATAAAGTTTTAATAGATATACAATGGTAACAGATCCTATAGCAGATTTTCTCACCAGAATCCGTAATGCGCAAATGGCGAATCACCGGATTGTAGAGATTCCTGCTTCGAACCTGAAAAGGCGGATGACAGAAATCCTGTACGACAAAGGTTATATTCTCAAATATAAATTTGAGGATGATACCAAGCAGGGTGTGATCAAGATCGCGTTGAAGTACGACCCGACGACCAAGGAGCCGGCCATCCGCAGCCTTGAAAGAGTGAGTCGTCCCGGTCTGCGCCAGTATGCGAGCCCTGTGGAATTTAAACGCGTAAAGAACGGCCTGGGTATCGCCATCGTGTCCACATCAAAAGGTGTGATGACTGATAAAGATGCAAAGGCACAGAATGTGGGTGGAGAGGTACTTTGTCACTTTTACTAGGATACAACACTTTCAAACAGTATGGAAGTATGGAAGAATGGAAGTATGGAAGTGCCAGTGAATTAGTATAAGTTTTAAATTATTCAAATTTCTAGATATGTCAAGGATAGGAAAAAAGCCGGTAGTCATCCCCAGTGGAATCACCGTTACGGTGGGTACTGACAACACGATTACTGTTAAGGGCCCGAAGGGTGAATTGAAACAGGCTATTGACCGTGATATCAAAGTGGAAGTAAAGGACAGCAAGATCGAGATTTCACGTCCGACTGACCAGATCCGCCACCGTGCGCTTCATGGTTTATACCGTTCATTGTTATCAAATATGGTGAAGGGTGTTTCAGAAGGATATAAGAGACAGCTGGAATTGATCGGCGTCGGTTTTAAGGCTTCGAATCAGGGAAATCTGCTGGATCTGGCATTGGGCTTCTCGCATAATATCATTTTTGAAATTCCGAAGGAACTGAAGCTGGCAACAGCACAGGAAAAAGGAGAAAACCCAAAGATTATGCTGGAGGGAACGGACAAACAATTGATCGGACAGGTAGCAGCCAAGATTCGTGGTTTACGCAAACCTGAACCTTACAAGGGTAAGGGTGTCCGGTATACCGGTGAAATTGTGCGTAAGAAGGCTGGTAAAGCAGCGGGCAAGTAGTGTGGGAGTATGAGAGAATGGGAGTATGAGAGTTAAATTTTCAAATTCAAAGAGATGGATAAGTTAATAAAAAGACAGAATATCAGATACCGCATCCGTAAGAAGATTGCCGGCACTCCTGAGAAACCGCGTTTGTCGGTTTTCAGAAGTAACAGTGAAATCTATGCGCAGCTGATAGACGACAATAACGGCAGAACCCTAGCCGCCGCGTCCTCACGTGACAAGGATATTGTCGCACAAAAAGTAACAAAAACAGAAAAAAGCAAACTGGTGGGACTGGCAATTGCCCGCAAGGCAACCGAACTGGGCATTCAGAAGGTGGTTTTTGACCGTGGTGGAAACCTCTACCATGGAAGAGTAAAAGCCATCGCGGAATCAGCCCGCGAAGGAGGTCTTCAGTTTTAATTATTAAAATAGTATTTGTAAATATTAATCATGGCAACAACGAACATATCTAAAATCAAGGCCGGTGACCTGGAGCTGAAGGAAAAAGTGGTATCCATCAACCGTGTGGTGAAGACCACAAAGGGTGGACGTGCTTTCAGTTTTTCTGCCCTCGTGGTAGTAGGAAATGAAAGTGGCATTGTCGGTCATGGTTTGGGTAAGGCTAAAGAAGTACAGGAAGCGATTACAAAAGGCATTGAAGATGCCAAGAAAAACCTGATCAAAGTTCCCATCATGCATGGTACAATACCCCATGATCAACTGGCAAAAGAAGGTGCTGCAAAAGTGCTGATCAAGCCGGCTGCCCATGGTACAGGTGTTATTGCAGGGGGCAGTATGCGTGCCGTGCTGGAGAGCGCCGGTATTACCGACATCCTGGCGAAGTCACTGGGATCGGCTAACCCGCATAATGTAGTAAAGGCTACTTTTAAAGCACTTGGATTGCTTAGAGAACCGCTCCAGGTTTCAAGAACAAGAAATCTGTCATTGAAGAAAGTATTCAACGGATAAACCGGAATAAATCAGAAGGAAATGAAAAAATTACGCATTACACAGATAAAGAGCGGCATTGACCGGTCAGAAAGGCAAAAGCTGACTTTGCGGGCACTTGGTCTGAACAAGTTGCACAATCCGCGTGAGCACGAAGCTACGCCACAGATATTGGGTATGATCCGCGCAGTGGAGCATCTACTGAAAGTGGAGGAACTGTAACACCAGTATGGAAGTATGGAAGAATGGCAGTAGGGAAGTGAAATTCCTGTATCCAAGTTTTTAATTATCAATTTTTAGCAATGAACTTACATAACATCAAACCGGCAAAAGGAGCAACTCATAAAGAAAAAAGACTTGGGCGCGGGGAAGCTTCCGGTAAAGGGGGAACTTCTACGAAAGGTAATAAAGGTGGACAAAGCCGTGCCGGTTACCAGCGCAAAATGGCCCATGAAGGTGGACAAATGCCCCTCCAGCGCCGTTTGCCAAAACGTGGTTTCAAGAACCCACACCGTGTATCCTATGTTGTTTTCAATCTGTCGCAGATTGAACAACTGGCTGAGAAATATGATATTAAAGAGGTTTCCGCGGCCAATTTATATGCCAATGGCCTGATCGCACGCACAGACCTGGTGAAAATCCTGGGCAATGGCGAACTAAAGACCAAATTGAGCTTTAAAGTGAGTGCCGTGAGTGAAAAAGCTAAAAAGGCAATAGAAGATATCGGCGGTACGTTGGAGATACTGAAAGTGAAGGAAGTTGTTATGGGTGTGAAATCCTAAAATAGTCATTAACTTGCAAGACGATTCCGGTCGTCTTTTTTGCTTGCAGCCGTTCCTAAATAATTACGAAAAACGTGAAGAAATTTTTTGATACTTTAAAAAATATATGGAGTATTCCAGAATTAAAAAGCAAGATCCTTGTGACGCTTGTTTTGCTTCTGATTTACCGTTTTGGCACATATATAGTTTTACCTGGTATTGATCCAAATAAATTAAACAGTCTGAGTGGTGCTAAATCAGGAGCACTCGGATTGATCGATGCTTTTTCAGGAGGTGCCTTCTCTCAGGCTTCCATTCTGGCCCTGGGTATCATGCCCTATATTTCTGCTTCGATTTTTATGCAGCTGATGAGCATACTGGTTCCGCAGATGCAGAAGATCCAGAAAGATGGAGAAAGTGGCAGGAAAAAAATCAACCAGTGGACACGTTACCTCACAGTTGTCGTGACTTTTGCGCAGGCATATGCTTATGTGGGATACTTGAAAACAATGGGCCGTGATGCCATCATCGATAGCTTTAGTGCATACTTCTGGTTTACTACTCCGATTCTACTTACAGCCGGTACATTATTCGTCATGTGGATCGGAGAAAAAATTACAGACAAAGGATTGGGGAATGGTACATCCATCATTATCATGATCGGTATCCTGGCGCGTTTTCCAAATGCCGTTCACCAGGAGTTTCTCGCAAAATCGGTCATGGGCAGCGGTGGTATTCTGATTTTTGTGATTGAAATAGCCATCCTCGTGGCGGTCATCATGGGTCTGATCGTATTGATCCAGGGTGTACGAAAAGTACCGGTAAACTATGCCAAACAGATTGTCGGAAACCGCCAGTTTGGTGGCGCCCGTCAGTTCCTTCCGCTGAAAGTGAACAGCGCCGGTGTGATGCCAATTATATTTGCTCAGGCAATCATGTTTCTGCCAACACTTATTTCCTATACGAGCTTTGAAAATAAAGAAGGCATTTCCAGAATTTTTTCAGATCCACGCGACTATGTGCATATGATTTTTTATGGCATCATCGTGATCGGATTTACTTTCCTCTATACTTCCCTGATATTTAACCCCAAGCAGGTTGCAGATGATCTTAAACGTAACAACGGTTTTGTTCCCGGAGTAAAACCGGGACAGCCGACGGCGGATTTTATTGGATCTGTGATGGACAAGATCACTTTACCAGGTGCCATATTACTGGCCATCGTAGGTATTCTTCCCGGATTCGCGCAACGTGCAAGCGTCACACAGGGATTTGCTTCTTTTTATGGAGGAACATCTCTCCTGATCATGGTAGCGGTTATCCTCGATACTCTGCAGCAAATCGAAACCCAGCTGCTGATGCGTCAGTACGACGGGCTGATGAAGTCCGGCCGTATACAGGGCCGTCAGTCGGTTACCAATGCGGTAATCTAGGATGATATACCACAAGACGAAAGCGGAAATCGAACTCGCCCGTGAAAGCGCGTTGCTCGTAAGTAAAACACTTACAGAAACCGCCAAATTGCTTAAGCCGGGTATCACGACACTTTCACTGGATAAATTTATTGGTGGATTTATCCGTGATCATGGCGCCAGTCCTTCCTTTTTAAATTATCACGGGTATCCTTTCAATTCCTGTATGTCGGTGAACGATGTAGTCGTACACGGATTTGCCAATGAAAATGAATTAAAAGAAGGAGATATCATTTCCATTGATATAGGTGCATACAAAAACGGATTCCATGGTGATCATGCCTATACTTTTGCTATTGGCAATCCTGGTGAAGCCATTGCTCAGCTGATACGCGTAACAAAAGAATCTCTTTATAAAGGCATAGAGAAAGCAGTTGCAGGTAATCGTGTAGGCGATATTTCATTTGCCATACAGGAACATACGGAAAAGAAATATGGTTACGGTGTGGTACGCGAACTGGTGGGACATGGGCTGGGAAGAAGTATGCATGAAGATCCCCAGGTTGCAAACTATGGAAAACGGGGTTCGGGTGTCAAGCTGAAAGAAGGACTGATTCTGGCTATCGAACCCATGATTAATCTGGGCAAGAGGGAAGTATTTACTGAATCCGATGGATGGACAGTTCGAACAGTGGACCATTCTGTATCCGTACACTTTGAACATGACGTTTGTGTGCAGAAGAATAAAGCCGATATTCTGTCAGATTATTCTATCATCGAAGAGGCGGAGCGGAATAATCCACATTTGTTTGTTTCTGATTTAATCCCCGTCACGATTAACGGCTAACGCAGACTATTAATTAATGAACTGGCAAAGCTATTAGTACTTCCCGACTTCCAGTCTTCCACACTTCCAGACTTGTATTATCCTGCTACTGCAAAATCACGCAGCGCATCATTCAGACTGGTTTTAAGATCTGTTGAAGATTTGCGCTGACCAATGATCAGGGCACAGCCTACCTGATAATCACCCGCGGGGAATTTTTTTGTATAAGATCCGGGTATCAACACGCTGCGTGCGGGCACACGTCCTTTATATTCAATTGGAACCGGTCCGCTCACATCAATAATTTTTGTGCTTTGCGTTAAAACAACATTTGCGCCCAGTACGGCTTCTTTTTCCACCCGTACGCCTTCAACAACGATACACCTTGATCCGATAAAGCATCCGTCTTCTATGATCACCGGTGCAGCCTGCAGCGGCTCGAGAACTCCACCAATACCCACGCCGCCACTCAGATGAACACCCTTACCGATCTGCGCACAACTGCCAACCGTCGCCCATGTATCAACCATGGTGCCCTCGTCTACATAAGCTCCGATATTTACATAACTGGGCATCATAACTACCGACTTTGCGAGGTAGGCGCCATAACGGGCAACAGCATGCGGAACTGCACGCACTCCCAACCTTGCATAATCTTTTTTCAGTTCCATCTTATCATAAAATTCCATGGGACCGACCGTCCACGTTTTCATCTGTTGTATACCAAAGTATAACAATATGGCCTGTTTAACCCATTCATTTACTTTCCAGTTATCAGCTTCCGGCTCTGCAACACGCAATCTTCCTTTATCCGTTTCCTCAATAACAGCACGAATTGCTTCAGTATACGTATGTTCCTTTAATAACTCCCGGTTCTTCCACACTTCTTCAATCCTGGCTTTCAGTTCCATCGGATATATTTTTTGCAAACTTAAGGCTGCTGCGTTAATCAGGCGCGATAGATCCGGGAGTATTTTAAATCATTCGGTATTTTTACCGAAAATTAACTATTGGAATTTGAAAATGACATCATTCGTTGTATGGAAACCCTGCGGAAAGGTGGTATCATTTTATATCCGACAGATACGATCTGGGGCATAGGGTGCGATGCTACCAATCCGGATGCCGTAAATAAAATTTTCAATCTCAAACAAAGACATGCAGCTAAGTCCATGATAGTATTGGTAGCAGATCCGAGGGATATAAACCGGTATACAAGCCATCCGCAACCCTATATAACCGAATACCTGGAAAAAGCAACCAAACCTACAACTGTAATTTACGAAGCCGCCCTGGGTCTCGCAGCGAACCTGGTAGGCGAAGACGGGTCTATTGCCATACGCATTGTGAAGGAAGATTTTTGCAGGCATCTGATTAAAAGATTCCGTAAACCGCTTGTCTCAACTTCGGCAAATATTTCGGGAGAGGATTCACCGGAAAATTTTACCGGAATTTCTGATGAAATTAAACAGGGCGTAGGTTATATTGTAAGGTACAGGCAAGAGGAAGATCAAGCATTCAGCGCGTCTGCCATCGTGCGTTTTAATAAATCCGGGGAACCGGATATTTTAAGATCCTGAAGAAAGTGATTTACGATCAGAAAGAATGTTATAAAAGATCCGGAAGTAAATCATATAAGAAATTGAAGAAAGTGATGAAAAATCCTGGAATAATTTATCTAAATATCCGGAAGTAATTTTGTTTTATTATTGACGTTAAATTTTCATTATGTCAGCATATGTTATCGTAGAAGTCTCCATTCATGATCATGAAGAATATGAAGAATATAAGAAGCTGACGCCCGGGGCCATTGCAGCGTATGATGGAAAGTTTGTTGTTCGTGGTGGAAAGACAACAACCCTCGAAGGGGATTGGAAGCCGGAACGGGTTGTTGTTTTGGAATTTCCTTCTGTGGAACGTGCAAATGAATGGTGGCATTCTGATATTTATACAAAAGCGAAAGTTATCAGACAACGGGCGGCGAAGACGAAGATGATCATTGTGGAAGGAGCTTAGAAAAGTGTGGAAAAATGGAAGACTGGAAGACTGGATGTACTAACTCAGTTAAACTGCTGACCGCCGACTATTCCGTTTCTAAATTCAAAAAAATAATTGCAAAAATTTCTCATAATACAAACTGCTTTCATCGGCGATGTCGTGCTGGCGACCGTTTTAATCGAAAAACTTCATGATTGCTTTCCGGACGCAGAGATCGATTTCCTTTTGAGAAAAGGGAACGAACAACTTCTCGCAGGCCATCCGTTTCTACATGATGTCCTGATTTGGGACAAGAAACAAAACAAGCAGATAAATCTTTTCCGGATGCTCAAACGCATCCGCAGAAACAGATATGATAAAATAATTAATGTACAAAGATTTTTTGCCACCGGTATTCTGACTGCTTTTTCCGGTGCGAAAGAAACTATCGGATTTGACAAGAATCCGCTCAGTTTTTTATTTTCAAAAAAAATAAAACACCTGGTGGGCGGCGACCAGTCTGTTCATGAAACCATCCGGAATCTTGCGCTGATCAGAGAGTTCACAAACGATGCCTTATATAAGCCAAAACTATATCCTTCTGCATCGGATTTTTCTTCTGTGGACGCGTGGGTGCATTCAAAATTTATCACGTTAAGCCCGGCTTCGGTCTGGTTTACCAAACAGTTTCCCGCATCGCAATGGATTTCTTTCATTAGAAATATTCCGCCGGGATTTACGATTTATCTGCTCGGTGGTCCGGGTGATGTGGCACTATGCGAATCGATACGTGAAGCCGTGCCGCGACACGATTTCAAAGTGCTGGCAGGTTCTCTGAGTTTTTTACAATCGGCGGCGCTGATGAGCAGGGCCAGCATGAATTATGTGAATGATTCCGCACCTATGCATTTTGCATCCGCCATGAATGCGCCCGTGACGGCTGTTTATTGTTCCACTTTACCCGAATTTGGATTCGGACCTTTGTCCGACATGCGTCATATTGTACAAATCGATCATCCATTATATTGTCGTCCCTGCGGATTGCACGGATATGCAGCCTGCCCTGAGGGGCATTTTAAATGTGCCCTGGAAATAAAACAGGAACAGTTAATCAAAACACTGCCACCTGCCTGATCAGGGAGAACACTTATTTTGGGTGGTAGTTAATTTTGACCAGTGCTTTTGCGCGTTCTTACAGTTTCCTTTTATCGTAACAGGAGAAGCCGTATTCAGATACAATATAGAGAACCTGGGCTGCTTATTTCCGACACCTGAATTGAGTGATTAAATTCTCCAACTATAATAACTACTTCCAGACTTCCAGACTTTCAGTCTTCCATACTTGCCAGAGCTTTCTGCTTTTAAATTACCTTTGACCCATGGAAATTTCATGCACTGATTCTGAGCTACTGTTGTTCGAAAGAATTGCAGAAACCGCTGATCGTATGCAGGTGGATGTGTATGTTATTGGCGGTTTTGTAAGAGATAAAATCATTGGCAGGCCAACCAGTGATGCTGATATCGTGTGTGTTGGAAATGCCATCGATCTGGCCAACGGAGTCGCGAACAGTTATACGCCCAAACCAACTGTCTCATTTTTCAAGAACTTTGGAACCGCACACTTTAAAATACAGGAAACAGACGGGCATTATCTGGATGTCGAATTTGTCGGAGCCCGCAAAGAAAGTTATCGCGCCGCTTCCCGTAAACCGGATATTGTTCCGGGAACATTGGAAGACGATCAAAACCGGCGTGATTTTACTATCAATGCCCTTGCTGTCAGTCTGAATAAAGATAATTATGGAAGGCTGATTGATCCTTTTAATGGACTCCGGGACCTGGAGCAAAAAAGAATACATACGCCGCTGGATCCATTGACTACATTCAGTGATGATCCATTGCGAATGTTACGCGCTATACGGTTTGCCGCACAGCTTGGATTTGAAATTGATCCGGAAACTTTTCATGCGATCGTTCAGGATGCCGACCGGATACGCATCATTTCACAGGAGAGAATAACCGAAGAGGTCAATAAAATGATAGCTACACCAAAACCTTCGGTTGGATTTGACCTGCTTTTCAGATCAGGTCTGCTGCAAATCATTTTCCCAAAAATGGCAGACCTGTCCGGAGCGGAATATATTGACGGGCTCGGTCATAAAGATAATTTCTATCATACACTGCAGGTGCTTGATAACATTGCTGTCAAAACAAATGATCTTTGGCTTAGATGGGCAGCTATTTTGCATGACATTGGGAAACCCGCAACAAAAAAATTTGAGCCGGGTCATGGATGGACTTTTCACGGTCATGAAGTAGTCGGCGGCCGGATGGTTCCGAAGATTTTCGATCAGCTGAAGTTGCCGATGAATGAAAAAATGCGTTTCGTTCGCAAACTTGTGGAATTGCATCTGCGGCCCATCAGCCTGACAAAAGAAAATATTACAGATTCTGCGATTCGCAGATTATTATTTGATGCCGGAGAAGATATCGATTGGCTGATGATCCTTTGTGAGGCAGATATAACATCCAAAAACAAACAAAAAGTAAAACGATACCTGGAGAACTTTGAACTCGTGCGTAAACGTCTGGCAGAAGTGGAAGAGAAGGACCGCATCAGAAACTGGCAACCTCCTGTGTCGGGGGAAATGATCATGGAGACTTTTGGTATCGGGCCCTCCAGAAAAGTAGGCGACCTGAAAAATCTGATCCGCGAAGCAATTCTTGAAGGGGAAATTGAAAATTCTATTGAAGCTGCAAGTCAGTATATGTTGAGAAAAGCAGCCGAAATGGATTTGAAACCAGTTGACCGGGTTCAGGATATTAACGATAAATAAAATAAGCTGGCCGATAATTTGATGGTTTCATTTATTTTTGGCATTTATAACCAGTAACATTATGGCAGTTTTAAAATTCAGGGTATATTTTGAGGAAGATGATAGTGTTTACCGGGATGTAGTGGTGAAGCATAATCAGCATTTTCTGGAATTGCATCAGGTAATATTAAAAGCGTACGAGTTTGACAATAAACACCAGGCCACTTTTTTCAGAAGCAATGATCATTGGCAACGCGGCAGAGAGATTTCATTGGAAAAATATGATAGGGAGTATAAAGTACCACCCTTGCTCATGTCTGAAACTACCATCGGTTCAGAAATAAAGGATCCAAACCAGAAATTTGTCTATCTCTATGATTTTATAAAGAACTGGTATTTTCTGGTCGAGCTGATCAATGTGTCAAAAGAAGAAAACAGTAAACTGGAATATCCCGCTGTTTTGAAATCAGAAAGTATCGGACCCTCACAATATGGTACCCGCGGCCTGATCGGCGACAAACTGGCTGAAGTGGAAGAAAAGTACGATTTAAACAGGAGCGCCGAAGGGTTTAGTGAAGTGGGAGAGGAAACCGGCGACCTGGATCCAGAAGAAGAAATCGGTCCGGAAGAGGATATGTCACTCGAATAATGTTTCCCAAAACAGTCATTATTATTTCCGGCCCCACGGCCTCAGGTAAAACAGCGCTGGCAATTGACGTAGCCAGGCATTTTAACACTTCCATCATATCGGCGGACAGCCGGCAGTGTTTTCGCGAATTGGATATCGGTGTCGCTAAACCAAGCCAGGAGCAGCTTTCTGCCGTGAGGCATTTTTTTGTCAATTCCCACTCTGTCACGGAAGAAGTAAATGCATCCATATTCGAATCGCTTGCGTTGACCTGGTGCGAAGAAATATTTTCAGGCCGGGATACGGTGGTTATGTGCGGAGGGACTGGCCTATACGTCAAGGCATTTCGCGATGGGCTGGATGAAATTCCTTCGATTGACGAAGGCATCAGAAAAATAATTGCCGATCAATATCATGACCATGGAATCATCTGGTTGCAGGAATCTATACGACAGACTGATCCTTTATTTTATGCATCCGGAGAAATGACAAATCCCCGGCGCATTATGCGTGCACTAGAAGTCATTCAGAGTACCGGGAGATCCATTGTTGCCTATCGAAACCAGCAAAAAAAGCAAAGGAATTTTCGCATGCTTGAATTCGGTATTCGTTTGCCAAGAAAAGAATTATATCAACGCATCGACCGTCGCGCAGATCAGATGATGCATGCGGGATTATTAGAAGAAGTACGTTCGCTTCTTCCTTATCAGCATTTGAATGCATTGCAAACGGTTGGATATACAGAATTATTTCAATACCTGCAGGGTAAGTCAGGACTCGACGAATCAGTTTCGCTCATAAAACAAAACACGCGTCATTATGCCAAAAGACAAATCACGTGGTTGAATAAAATTAATAACCTGATTTGGCTGGAGGATGATTTTAAAAAAAATATTCTGGATGCGTATGAAAACGTCAAAACTTAAATCCGAATGTGAGTAGCAGATTACCCGTATACTGTTTTACGGTTGAATAAACGTTGTCTTTATCTCCGAGACGGTAAGGAAAATTCACGTCATTCAGGATTGATTCAACATATGTAAGATCAATAAATACTCCCCGTTTTCTGTAACCCAATCCGCCACCTACCGTCATCCGGTTTCCCTTTAATGCTGAGGAAGAATATGGATCCATAGAATAAGATCCACCCAGACGAAAGGCCACTTCATCTACTTTATATTCTCCACCCAAACGGAAACTAAAGGTGTTTTTGTAAAACGATTTGATGACGCTGTTTACGCCATCAAAATAACCGTTGTCATTGACCGGATTTCCATTGTCGTCAAGCGGGAAGCTATATTTACTGCCGGTGTTGGCGATGTATTCAACATCAGCCGTAATAAATCCCATTTTACCTTCGGTAACAGAACCAGGGAAAATATATGATCCGCTGGCGATCAGATGCCAGGGTGTCTGCAGATCATATTCTAATTCATTACTTACTGAGGCTGCCTGATCCAGAGTGGCAGAGTTGATGGTCCGGATACCCGCATATCCTTCTGTATTGGTTACCATGGCGGCTGAGAGATGATCGGTAATAGAATAAAAAGTAGGCGTGTGCACGGCCAGTCCGATGCGCCAGTTCAGATTTGGCCGGTAAATCGCTCCCAGTCTGGCATTGAAACCCACTCCCTTGGCCGAGTAGTTTTCGGAATAGGTATATGAAGCAAAATCATTGTTTGCATCACCGCTGAGATCCGTTTCAGTGTATTGCGTGTTGCGACTGTAGTTAACAATCGGAACGCCTATCGAAGCACCGTAGTACCATTTATCATGGGAATTACCGGCAAGTCCCAGAGCTATTTCCGTTATACCTCCGGTAGTTTGGATATCTGTATTCTGACCCAGCTCACCACCTGCAGCCAATACTTTTCCAGGCTGATTTATATTTGGGCCGAAGCCTCCCTGAGATGTATCCACCAGATAGGTATAAAGTGCCATCCTGGTACCATATGATAATCCGGTGCTTGAGATAGCGTCGTCGACCGATAATCCGGAGGCATTAAATTCTTCCAGGTAAGCCTCTGAAGCGGATGAATAATTATTTTTTCCCTGGTAATTAATATGACCGTTGAAATCTGCACTCCGGTTTACTGCAAGACTGAACGATGAACTTTTATCCGGTTCGTTGGCCCAGCCAAAAACCACACCTGACGTACCCAAAATGAAATTGTTATAGGAAGGACTTTTGATATTGTTCGAAAGATACCCGGTCTTTGTGGAACCAAATGACCAACCGGGACTCAGAACAACTTCACCGGTTTTATAAAACCCCAATCCTGCAGGGTTTACATAATTCGAAGTAATATCTCCCCCGAGCGAACCCATGGCCCCTCCAATAGCCTGCTCTCTGGCAGTACCCGAGGGGCGGGTATAAGACATGCGTAATGCATCTTCCGGAAGTTGTGCCTTGAGTAGAAAACTCAATAAACAAAACGGGCACAAAATAAAGATACATTTCATCATCAATCAAGAATTACCTGCCTGGACGAGAAAAACCTCCACCACGGGAGGCACCACCACCACCTCCACCGCCACTGCTAAAATTGGAAGGTGAGGAGCGCATGGGCGAATAATTGCTGTTATTAAATGAAGGACGACCGTTCGTAGACCTGTTAAAATTGTTACTCGAATTGTTGGTAGAATTGCGGCCTGAATTGGTATTGATGAAATTGGTGCTGGGTCTGGAATTGTAATAATTACCCTGATAAGCCGTTGGGTTGAAATTACTCATGCGTGTATAGGCGGGGGTCGTATTATTTTTTCCGTTCACGATGATCACGCCGCCATAATAAGGGTTATAAAAATTATTCCAGGCATAATAGCTGTTATAATAACTCAGCGGACTGTAGTAACCGAAACCGCCGTAATATGGACTATAATATCCGGCTCCAAACCCGATACTCAATCCTATCCCGGAACCATAAGGGGAATAAGGAGAATATGGTGTAAATCCGCCGCCGTAATAGTCATAATTGTAGTCATCAAAATAAGACCATTTATCAGGATTTTGTACGCGCATTTTAACATAATTATCGTTTGGCGTACTATAGTAATCTGAATTGTTATTCTGGGCATAAGACTGACTCACTGCCGGAGCGCCGGGAGAATAATATACATCGTCGGGTGTCGGGTTATTTCTGTAAACCGAACAGCTGTTTAAGGTGATGAATAACAGAGCAATAAGGAGGAGTATATAGGGACGTTTCATGGCGAAAGCTTTTAGAATTTTCGATCTTAAGTTACTACTTTTGAACCTTTTAACAAAATTACAAAATATATACAGCTTCTTCTGAAAATTACCCGGGCTGAACTGTTAAAATGAGCTTAATCAACAAGTCCGGTTTGAATATCCTATTATGAGTAAAGAAATTACGAGCCGGGAAGAGAATTACGCACAATGGTATAATGACCTGGTCATTAAGGGTGGCTTGGCTGATTATTCAGCTGTAAAGGGTTGTATGGTGATAAAGCCCTATGGATTTGCCCTCTGGGAAGAGATGCGGGACGAACTGGATCGGATGTTCAAGGAAACCGGCCATGAAAACGCTTATTTCCCGCTTTTCATTCCAAAGAGTTTTTTGAGCAGGGAAGCCGCCCATGTGGAGGGATTTGCTAAAGAATGTGCCGTGGTTACTCATTATCGTCTGAAAAATGATCCCGAAGGCGGTGGAATCATTGTGGATCCGGAGGCAAAACTGGAAGAAGAATTGATCGTGCGGCCAACAAGTGAAACGATCATCTGGAATACCTATAAAACGTGGATTCAATCCTACCGTGACCTTCCACTGCTCATTAATCAGTGGGCTAATGTAGTTCGCTGGGAAATGAGGACAAGACTTTTTCTTCGAACCACTGAATTTCTCTGGCAGGAAGGTCATACCGCGCATGCAACCGCGGAAGAAGCCATAGAAGAATCACAACTGATGCTACGGGTATATGCGGATTTCGTAGAGAACTATATGGCGGTTCCGGTCGTCCGGGGTGTAAAAACAGCCAGCGAACGTTTTGCCGGCGCTGTTGAAACATATTGCATTGAGGCCATGATGCAGGATGGCAAGGCATTGCAGGCAGGTACATCACATTTTTTGGGCCAGAATTTTGCCAAAGCCTTTGATGTGAAATTTTCTGACAGACAAAATAAACTGGAATATGTTTGGGCAACCAGCTGGGGCGTGAGCACCCGGCTTGTAGGAGCCTTGGTGATGGCCCATAGTGATGATGAAGGTCTGATATTACCTCCGCGCATAGCGCCCATCCAGGTAGTGCTCATTCCGATTTATAAAGGGGAAGAAAGAAAAGATGAATTGGAAGCGAAGGGAAGAGAGATAACCGCGGGTTTGAAAAAGTTGGGTATTCGCGTAAAATTTGATCTTAACGATAATAACAGACCCGGATGGAAATTTGCCGAATACGAAAAAAAGGGGGTCCCTGTCCGGATCGCATTGGGCTTACGGGATCTGGATAATCAAACCATTGAAATAGCCCGACGGGACAGCAGGGAAAAAATGAGTGTTCCGATGGAAGGACTCATCGAAAGGATAGAAAAACTGCTAGCTGACATCCAGGAATCAATGTATCGGAAAGCTTTGGCGTTCCGGGATGACCATATAACAAAAGCCGATCATTGGGATGAATTCGCACGCTTGCTCGATACAAAGGGAGGCTTTATTTCAGCGCATTGGGACGGAACCGCAGAAACTGAAGAATCCATCAAGGAACAATTAAAAGCAACCATCCGTTGTATTCCATTGAATAATCCTGCAGAAGAAGGGCTTTGTATATATAGCGGTAAACCAAGCCATCAAAGGGTTCTTTTTGCGAGGGCATACTAACAATTAGCAGTTAATGATAAATAGTTAATAGTTGGAAGGTGTTAATATTCCGTTTGGCTTTAGGCTTTGCGCCCTAAGCTTTTTTTGAATACTGATGGATTTTTCTTTTATTTAACATCTCATCCCCTAAAAAAAATTCCATGGAACCCCCATCAAACTTGTTTGACCTCCAAATAGATCAGCCCTCAATAAATTATTTGAGCGAAACTGCCCGTTGGAGCCGGTTTCTTGCAATTATTGGCTTTATTGGTTGCGGCTTCATGGTTATTATCGGGCTTTTTTTCGGCAGCCAGATGGTCAGACTAATGCCCGGCTTGGGTGATGTAGGTATGACCACTGCGATGAGTGTGTTTATAAGCTTTTTTATCATTTTTACATCGCTAATTATGTTTTTTCCTTCGCTTTATTTATTTAATTTCTCTTCTAAAATGCGCAAGGCATTAAATAATAATGATCAGCCCACCTTAACGGAGTCACTAAAAAACCTGAAATCTTTTTTTAAGTTTTGGGGAATTTTATTGATCGTGTATTTGTCATTTTATGCACTGGCTCTGCTTGCGGCCATCATAGGTGCGCTGGTCAGCAGGCATTAACTAATGGCTTGAATAATAGTTGTAATCTTTTAATAGTGTTTCCAGGAAGTCTTTTGAATCCTGGTCTGCCTGTAGATTCAGTTTCCATTTGATTCGTTCTGCTATTCGGAAAGCGAGATCATGATTATTATTCTTCTTAATCGTTTCGATAATCATTTTTAGTGAATTAATATCCTTGTCACTCATTTGCATAACCTGTGGGTAACGAGGCTTGTAATCAGCTTCCAGTTCTGTAAAAACGGTATCCTGCCAGGAGGTTTTTGAGCGTGTGAAAATAACGATCGTACCGGCCACAATATCTCCTATCCGTTGCGATTTATCTGAAATAATGATGCATGCAATGCCCGAAAATGCCAGAACACTGCAATACCAGGGAAGAGCTCCGGTTGCTATGGCACCAAATATCCAGACAGGGAAATCAGCCAGCCTGAATATCCATCTGATAATATACTGACTGATGGAAGCCTGTCCGCCCTCAAGCGTAATCACACGTATTCCCAGCAATTTTTTTCCAACGGTTTGTCCGTTGGTAAGTATTTCCATTAGAGGATAATAAAATAATACAGGAAACCCGACCAGAATATACAGCCACTGGTTCCCTGTAAGTTTTTTCTGTGGCAGCAGGTCAATGAATTTGCTGCACAAAAGGCCGTACAGAAACATGACCAGCCCATCAATAAACCAGGCAAACATTCGTCGATGAAAAGGACTGATCGCGAAATCTATTTCAATATTAAATCCGGTGTCCAGTTTTACGGTTAACATAATATTCAGGGAAACATTATATTTAAATAAATGATTTAAGGCATAAAAATTTAAACCTAATTTATGTCTTTTGATTTCGTTAACTATTATTTATCAAGTGTTATAATACTATTTATGCCCGATTGAGTCACTTCGTAGGGTAATGGCATAAAATAAGTTACCCCAAAAAGTTACCCTTGACTAGGTAATTTTGCTTCTTCACGCTATGGCAAATTTGAATTGGTACTTAAAATCACCCGACAAAAAGGGCCGGCGCTTGATATTTACCATTGTAAAATACTCAAAAGCTCCTGAAGGTTTAAAATATTATACAGGAATTACGATCGGCAAGGATGCAAAATGGAAAGGAACAAATAGTTCGTTGATCAAAATGAAATCTGGCCCTGATGAAGAAGTAGACGATAAGTTGGATAAGTTCAAAGAAGTTTTCAAAGCAGCTTTTAAAGACGAAGATCGGAACCTGAGGTTTTAAGGGAAAAATTAGATAAATGTAAAGCCGGGATTGTGGTTCCTGTTGTTTCCACAAAGGTCACGAAGAGAACATTTTACGATCTATTTAGGGACGTAGCGAGTCATGCTACACATGATAATTTTATTATTATAGATGACGATAAGACATTAAATAACCTTCTTGAATATTTAAAAGGGAATTTGATACAGACAAATACATCTGTGGTCTTACCGAAGAACACTTGGCACAATTAGACGTCATTTAAAAAAAAGTTTCAATTCGCATAAATTTCGTTTAGGAATATAATTAAACCTTTCATGATTTAATGAGAGGTTTTTTCTTTGGTATATCCTTCTATTGTGTAATTCTGAGCGCCGGTATAATTCCTAAGTTGGGTTTGTTGATTCAGCTAAAAAACATCCGTCACATACTCCTATTTTTTTAAGAGCAAATTCAAATTCAATGCTGATTCATTATTTAGTCCCATTAAAGGTAAATTGTAGTCTAAATACCTACAGCCATGACATGGGATACATTAAAGGATTATATGAACGCGTTTATCGCGATTTTGATAATACTAGTCCCACTAATTAAGGAAGCGCGGAAAGATGGTAAAAAGTCTATAGGCTATATAGTATTTCTTTTTATCAGTTGTGTTGTATTGTTCTTCTTAGGGAAAGATAAAATAGATAGGGATAGCGTTAACGAAATAAAATTTGAGAAAAAGCGAATATCTGATTCTGTTCAAACGGCTAAACTGACGAATGATATGTCAAACATTAAAAGAAGTGATAGCGCAATGTTGTCGCAAATTAACGCATCTCTAATACCTTACAAACTACAATTAAAGGATAACAGGATTGTCCCCCTTAATATTACATTTGGGGACAATAAGTCTACCAATGTTTCATCTAACAACCAAAAAGGAGGGCAAACCGCAGCTAAAATTGTTAATCATTAGCCTCCTCCTCTCTCCCTTTATTTCTTTTTCTCAGATAGATACAGTAAAACTTAGCAAGGAAATCAGTGACATTTTAAAAAAATATGGACTTAAAAATGCATCATTTGAATTAAGCGTCAAATCAACTGGACAAGTTGGTGGCCAAACGGCATTTGTAATAAATAATTATAACGGCAACATAACCATAGTTTCTGATGTGCCTTACGGTGAGTATGCAAAATTAGACATTACAGGATTGGCCATGCATTTAGGTTATGGCCTAAAAGGTGGAGAGACGGAATTGTCCTTATTAATGAAACATGTAGTAAAATATGATAATCGTTCTATCGAAATAATGGTAAATGACACGGCACTTCAATATTCAGATATCGTAATAAAGAAATACCCGCATTTCCCATACGGTTATTATTGTAAAGCGGTGATTTTATTAAATTTAAATAGGGATATTAAAGAATGTGTTATAAGCGCAAAAAAAGCTGTGGAAATCTTAGAAATAACTACGAAAATAGAAGGTCATTTAAAAGAGCAAGATAAATCATTAGTGATAATGCAAAATTTAATTAGTATGACAACCAAAGCGGGGTATTAGCTTTTCTTACAACATCCTCTATGCTAATAAATATCACTTAAAGCGGTTTCGTAGCTGGTATATCGGTTTTTGTTACAAGAACATAGGCGCCTGTATCGAATCCTGGTTTCTGTCGGAGCTTTTCTACAACGGCAAAACGTACGTCTTCTATATTGTCTAAATCACTATATCTATGTCCGGATTTCTTGCCACCTGTTGAAAGGTAAATTGTTATAATGTAAAAGTGCATTGCTAAGTAAATTAGCAAATATAGTACCTGTTTTGGAATAGCACGTATTTAGGTAATATACAGGACTATTTTTTTTCTGTGCATGCCTGAACACACAGTTCCCCTAATTCTGTCAAAACATAATTTTCATCTGCATCAATATCAATATCTAAATCGACTTTTAGATATCCACTTGATCGTTCGCTAATGTCATAGGGAATTTCTAATGTTT
>Ga0206929_1007_pt1 | contig 53849 bp, 49 predicted proteins | sample Alteio_BWOrgHeat_19_FD_152929 | JGI IMG/M metagenome (GOLD analysis project Ga0206929, IMG submission 152929) | Enriched cells from forest soil in Barre Woods Harvard Forest LTER site, Petersham, Massachusetts, United States -... | ecosystem: Environmental > Terrestrial > Soil > Temperate forest >...
CATGAGCATCGAACCGAGTATAACAGCAGGTATCGTGGAGAGCACCGTGATGGCCAGTCCGAAGGATTGATAGTTTGCGGCAAGTAATAAAAGAATTACAACGATGGCAGCGATCAGTCCGTTCTGAAGCGACCGTAATGTTTCAGTCAGCAGTGACGACATTCCTTTCACTTCTGTAACCAAACCCTCAGGAGGTTTTCCCATTTCACTGATCGCCCTCTGGACCACGGTGGTAGCTGAACCCAGATCTTTGTGATAAATATTTGCGCTGACAGTAACAAAGCGACGCGGTCCGCTACGGTCATATTCACCCGGTAAACTGTCCGTCGTGATTTCTGCAATATCAGACAGTATGGGTCGCATCTGACCTTTTACGACCGGAATGGATTGTAACTGCTCCATCGAATTCATGTTATATTCGGGCACTTCTACCTGAGCCTGGTATGTATATGCACTCTTTGTGTCGAGCCAGAGATTCTTATTGGTAAACCGGCTGGAAGAGGTCACATCCGTAACACTTTTTGCCACATTATCAAGTGACAGCCCCATCAGCGCCAAACGACTTCTGTCAATATGTATTTGAATCGTTGGCATATGCAGGGGCTGCACGATCTGGACATCCCGCAGGAAATCTACCTTCCGGAGTTTTTCCATTAAAGCGGTAGCATAGGATGTGATATCCTCCATATTTTTTCCGGCTACCCTCACTTCAATCGGTGTGGAAGCTCCCTGCGCCATGATTTTTTCAGTTAACTCAATCGGTTCAAACGAAATCAGTAGTTCAGGATATTTTTTTAATAAATTTCTTCGGATGGTTTCCTTTAGTTCGTCCATCTTCACTTTATACTCTTCATCCAGGTTCACCTGTATCACTGCTTCCTGGGTACCACTGTTAAATATATAGAGGTTGCTGGCGCCGAAGCTGCTGGGGACAATGCCCACATAAGCTGAAGAAATGGATATATGATGATCTACCATCGAATCGATAATTGACAGGACGTCCTTCGTAAGCCGTTCAGTGACTTCCAGACGCGTACCCTGTGGTTCGCGCAAACGCAATTGCAATTGACCGTTATTTGATTTAGGCAGCAGATCTTTTCCGATATGTACATAACAAAATCCCGCCGCGCAGACGATTACAACCAGATATATAAACACAATTATTTTTCGACCAGGCATCCATTTTTGTAATCTGCTCCCGAGACCTGTTTTCATTTTTTGAAAGAAGCTGTTATCTTCCTGATGAAAAGTTTCCGTTAAACCATGAACATTCACTTCATCAATTTCATTTTCATCCAGTGCCAGCCCGGCATGCGCATGAATACCGGATTGATGATATTGAAATTTTTCTGCTTTAAGCAACCAGACGGATAACACCGGAACCAATGTCTGTGCAGCCACAAATGAAACGATCATTGCAAAAGCGATCGATAAAGAAAGGGGAAGGAACATGGCCCTGGGAACACCGGTCATAATAAACGCCGGCGCGAAAACAGCCAGTATACAAAGCAGGATCAGAACCAGCGGAAATGAAATCTCTTTGCAGGCATCTTCAATGGCCCGTTTTTTCGGCTTTCCCATTTCCAGGTGCTGGTGAATGTTTTCAATCGTCACCGTAGCCTGATCCACCAGGATGCCAATCGCGAGTGCCAGCCCGCTCAGTGTCATAATATTGACGGTTTGACCTGCCAGTTTTAAAAACAAAACAGCACCCATCACGGCAACGGGTATGGTGATGATCACCACCAGACTGCTCCGCCAGTCACGCAGAAATAACAGGACCATCAATCCGGTAAGTATCGCACCCAATATACCTTCGGTCATCAGACTCTTCGCCGCGTTGATGACAAAAATGGATTGGTCGAACTCATAACTGATATGAACATCGCCGGGCAACAGGCTTTGCATTTCGGGCAATTTTCCGCGCAGCGTTTGAACGACATCCCAGGTGGATGCATCAGCCGTTTTAACAACAGGAATATAAACTGACCGTTTTCCATTCACCAGCGCATAATCGACTGTGATATCCGCCCCATCAGAAACAGATCCTACATCCCTTATAAAAACATTACTCGTTCCATTGCTTTTGATAGGAATATCTTCAAATTTCTCCACGGTGGATTCCAGTGAATTGACGGATGTGATGAACATCGTTGAATCCACACGCAGATTACCGGAGGGTGTAATGGAATTGTTTCTGACAAGTGCATCAACCACCTCATCTGCAGAGAGATTATAGGCTTTTAATTTTTCCGGCGTCACATTGATCACAACCGTTCTGGCATTGGACCCGAAAGGTGGTGCAGACGACATCCCCGGAATGGTTGCAAATAGTGGTCGTACGCGTGTGAGCGCCAAATCAAATATTTCTTTAAGAGAACTTGTTTTACTGCTGAAGACAAGTTCCCCCACAGGCAGGGAAGATGCGTCAAAGCGGATAACCTGTGGAGGCAGGGCACCCGGCGGAAAAAAAGCTGCCGTCCGGTTTACCTGTAATGCCACCTGGGCGGAAGCTTCGGCCATGTCCGTTGATTCATAAAAATTCAGCCTGATCAGGGTAAGACCCTGAATATTTTTACTCTCAACATTTTTGACACCATTGATGTATAAAAACTGATCCTGCATCCGGGTGGCAAAAAATCCTTCCATTTGCTGGGCCGACATACCTCCGTATTGTTCGATCACATAAATAGTAGGAGAGTTGAGCCGGGGAAAAATATCAATCGGTATAGTCCGGATTGCCATCACGGAAAAAAGCAGCACGGCTAAAAAAAGGACCAGCACGGTAACAGGTCTTCGCAATGCGGAACGTATCATAATGAGTTATTGAATAGATTGAATAAATGGATTCAGCTTACCGGTAGCCACGGCTTTATCCAGCTGCGCCAGCCACCAGTCACCAATGGTTTCCGCGTAATCATTTAAAGACCTGTCCAGTACAAAGGCTGCATTGGTCAGATCAATCAGTGTGATGATGCCGGCCTTATACTGCGCGATTTTCTGATTATAAGTATCCACGGCTGACTTGTACTGAATTGGTAATTCAAGCAGATTTTTTTCAGTAATATCTATACTGTTCTGCGCCTGCCGGGATGCCGACGCCAGACTTATCTGTTGTTGTTTTAGTTCCAGCTCCGAAGCCTCTCTTTCAAAACCAAAAGTTTTTAGTCTGTCCTTTTTATGAAGGCCATTGAACAGATCATATTGAAAAGAAATTCCCGCGAGATAATTGAATCGCTGATAACCGAGTCCCTCCGGAATCGACTTATACTGATCGTCATAAACGATACTGGAACCACGAGCCCATGATGCGGCAGTCAGCGAGATCTTTGGTAAAAAGCTTTTGGAAATCAGTTTTTCGTTGGATACATATACCTTATTCAGGTTTGAATAATATTCAAGCAGCGGGTTGACGAACGTATCCGCCGGTATTTGAATGATATCTTTTCTTTTTGCAATGGACATCAGGTTACTGTCAGCGACAATGCTTTCCGTTGGGATACCCGTCAGATAAGAAATTTCTTCCCGGTCGTTTTTAGCCTGCTCGTTGATCTGGTTATATGTGATACGGCTCTTGGATAGTTCCGCCTTTGCAAGAGAAGAATCCGATCCCGGTTTGATGCCACTCACCGTAAGGGCACGGATGATATTAAAAATAGTATCATATCGTTTTACAGTTTCTTTTTCTACAGCCATCCGGGCTTCATGGATCATTAAATGGAAATAGGCTCTGCATATCCGGCCGTGCAGGATATACATTTCCCTCTGAAGGTCTGATTGCGATAACGCCTGTTCGGATTTTGCATAACCGATGCGCGCGTTTTTATAGCCAAAGTCAACCAGGTCGTATTCCCCATAGAGAATCGCCAGATTTCCTGAAACAGCCTGATAATCGTTTGCACCCCGGATACCCGAAGATGTGGATGGTATGATGCTATATGGGAAATAACTGCCTGCGGTTGAATTATCCGAACCGATATTCACCTGATCATTGAAACGCACAGCCGGAAGAAATTGGTTACGGGTTTCAGTCACATAGGCTGACGCACTGCTGGCCAATGCCTTTTTCTCAAGCAGCCTGGGCAGATAGTGATCTGCGCTGTCATTTAAAGCCGATAGTGAAAGAAAGGATTTTTGCGAAAAAATATAAAGGGGTGACAGGAATATGATAATCATAACCAGCGCCACCCGGTTCCCGTTCCGGAAACTGGACATAAAATATGTTTGAGATGAAAAAACTTGTTTAATGAAGCATTAAACAGTAGCTGGCGGACCGCGTAAGGAAGGAGAGTTGAAAGAATAATTTGTCAGCGGATCATCCTCGTGCACCAGGGGAGTCTGGGTTTTATAATTTATTTCGGTCACCATATCCGGCACTGAAGGCAGGATAAAAAGGTTTTCAGGATGAAACCTTTTATTGAGTTTAAGGTGGGTATGTCTTGAATTGGAATGAATTAGATGAAGGTCCGGGGAGTGCTGCGTGTTGTTAATCGAACTATAATCACATGAAAAATAGGAAACGTTACCGGGTGTTCCGTTCAAATGAATGTTAAACTGCACAAGAAAAAATGTCAGGTATATAATACCCGCCATTGTCCTGCAAAAAATATGATATAACGATCTCCCACGCATGAAATATAAATGTAACGCTTTACACCTTGCACTTTATACTTTAAGCTTATAAAGTTAATGTAATTTTCATCAGGTCTTAACATTCCGTTCACGTGGTGATCTGTTCTTTGCTTCATTGATTCATCAAATGAAAAAAACTAACACCATGCAACAGAAAAATTGTGGGTTTAAGGAAACCTCCTTGCGACATGTTATCATCGGCCTTTCCCTTTGCGGACTTTTCATATCGGGATGCAGAAAAAATGATGCACCACCTTTACCGGGTAATGGTTCAATAGAAAATGTGAAACACGTTGTAGTAATTTACCTGGAGAACCACAGTTTTGACAATCTCTATGGACATTTTGCCGGAGCAAACGGATTACAAAATGCCGATCCATCCAATACCACCCAGGTTGACTCGAACGGTAACCCCTATACTTTTTTGCCTCCTGTTTCAGGCACCCTGGCATTTCCGACCAACCTGCCCAATACATTTTTCAATATTGACCAGTATGTACCAAATGACCAGATGACACCTGATGTATTGCATCGTTATTATCAGGAACAATTACAAATCGACGGAGGAAAAATGGATAAATACGCTTTATATAATACATCGGCCGGATTGTCGCAGGGTTACTATAAAACCAGTTTACTGCCCTTGCTGGAGCTGGCGCAGAAATATACACTCTGTGATAATTTTTATCATAGCGCCTTCGGCGGATCGTTTTTGAATCATATGTGGCTGATCGCATCGGCCAGTCCGGTATTTCCCAATGCACCTGCGTCTTCAATCGCGAAACTGGATGCCTCCGGTAACCTGATAACAGATGGCGCTGTTACGCCTGATGGTTTTGTGGTTAATACCAGTTATTCTGTAAATGCTCCCCATCCTGCGACTGCCGCGGCCAACACACTGGTTCCAAATCAAACCTTGCCAACCATCGGAGACAGACTGAGTGATAAAAATATTTCATGGGCCTGGTATGCGGGTGGATGGGACAGCGCACTGGCAGGAAAACCGGATCCTACTTACCAATTCCATCACCAGCCGTTTATCTATTTTGCCAATTACGCAGATGGAACAAAAGCAAAAGCCGATCATCTCAAAGATGAAACATCTTTCATAGCAGCCGCTAAAAACGGAACACTTCCTTCTGTATCTTTTGTTAAACCCCTGGGTATAAATAACGAACATCCTGGATATTCTGATGTAGAAGCAGGTGAGAGCCATACTGTCGAGCTGGTAAATGATGTACTCAACGGACCGAATGGCGACGATGCCATGATCATTATTACGTATGACGAAAATGGAGGATTCTGGGACCATGTGGCGCCACCTGTAATTGACAAGAAATGGGGACCTGGAACTCGTGTACCCGGTATCATCATTTCACCTTTTGCAAGAAGAAGTTATGTTGATCATACCCAATATGAAACCGTTAGCATTTTATCTTTCATCGAGAAAAGATGGCATCTCAATCCTCTGGCGGACAGGGATAGAAATGCGAATCCATTTGATAATGCCCTTGACTTTAATAACTTTCCGACAATACGCAAATAATTAAAAACTGCCAGCTTGTTGAAGGGGCGGCTCAAACGAGTCGCTCCTCAACATTTTTATTATTTTACACGGATACCCGGAGTGATCTGATGATTGTAACTTAGTCTCCCTTATTCGACTTAATGAAGAAATATATTCAGCTTTTTATTTTGCTCGTCCTGATTAGCTGTTTCATCTCCATATCCTGTCAGGAAAAACCCATCGTCCCGGAGAAAGAGATAGCAAAAGCGCTGCTGATACAAATAGATAGTTTTGCATCTGTTTGTAACCGGTTGAAAACACTTGCAGAATCAGCATCCGCTGATCAAACCACTTTACAGCAAACATTTCTTCAATGCAGACAGGCATTTAAAAAATTTGAATGGGCAGCCGAATATTTTGAACCGATGACCGCACAGGCTGTGAATGGTCCGCCGGTGCAGGAAGTTGAATTATCCGGACAGGTTATTGAGCCTTCCGGCCTCCAGATCATCGAGGGCCTGCTTTTTCCCGCATATGATACTGCCAATAAAAAGGATCTGTTAAAACAACTGTCCGTTTTGCAAAATGGATGTGGGCGTTACCGGACGCGATTCAAAAATATAGATATTCTTGACTGGCAGGTTTTTGATGCCGCAAAACTGGAGTTATTCAGAATCGAAACGCTGGGCATTACAGGCTTTGATAATCCGCTGACAAAAAAAAGTATGGAGGAATCGGCAGCCGCGCTCGAAGGCGTGCAGAAAGCGCTTGTCTATTATGAAAATAAAACGGATACCGGAAAGTTGGCAGAAAGACTGAGCCGGGCTACAGATTATCTTTTAGCCAATCCGGCATTCGATCAGTTCAACAGAATGGAATTTATAACAGTACACGCGAATCCGATAACAGAAGATATTTCAGATCTCGAAACAAAATTAAAAATTCATATTATCCGGTATAACCGGTTGTTAAATCAGGATGCCAAAACACTATTTGATACGAATGCCTTTAACGTAAATGCCTATGCGCCGGATCATTCTTCTTTTATTTCCGATGAAAAAATAGCGCTGGGTAAAATATTATTTTCTGATCCGATACTGTCCGGTACCGGAAAAAGAAGTTGCCGCTCCTGTCATCAGCCGGGGAGAGTATTTACAGACGGCCTGGCAAAAAATACGATCATCAATCAAAATGAATTGCTGGATAGAAATACACCTACGCTGGTGAATGCAGCATTGCAGCCGGCTTTATTTTATGATCTGAGGGTGAATACCCTGGAGGATCAGTCAGTCAACGTAGTGCAGAGCAGTAAGGAAATGCATGGATCGATGGTCATGTCCGTAAAACGTCTATGGCTGGATGAGAAGTACCGGAAAAAGTTTCTGACAGCTTTCCCCTATGAAGATAAAACCCGGATAGATACTTTTGAAGTGATGAATGCGATCGGGTCCTATGTCAGGAGCCTGGTATTTCTCAACAGCCGTTTTGATGAATATATGAGGGGTGACAGATCCAAAATGAACGCAGACGAAATCAACGGATTTAACCTTTTCATGGGCAAAGCCAAATGCGCTACCTGCCATTATATGCCTCTTTTTAATGGATCTTTTCCTCCGCGGTTTGTAAAGATTGATGCGGAAGTGATCGGCGTACCAAAATCAACAAAAGAAAATATTATTGATCCGGACATGGGCAGATATGCAGTTGTCAAAGTAGAATCTTTTAAACATGCATTCAAAACGTCTACGGTTCGAAATGCGGCACTCACCGCTCCCTATATGCATAACGGGGTGTTTAATACGCTGGAAGAGGTGATGGATTTTTACAATAAGGGTGGGGGAGCGGGTCTGGGAATGAAAATTAGAAACCAGACCTTACCCTTTGACAGCCTCTCGCTTTCCCGGAAAGAACAGGATGATATTATATCCTTTATTAAAAGCCTGAACAGCCAGCTTCCGAATTAAGTCCTGGGCACTACTTCCGATTTTCTTTTCTTCATCCAGTTTTTTATTTTCGGATAGAAATTTTTTATCGGAATAACAATGAAAATGAGATAGAACCAACGAACATTGAATGCTATCAAAATAGTTGCTATCGTAAAGACAACAAAAAGAACGTAATTCTCCAGTTTTAGTTTAAAAATTTTCTGTGTGTCCTTAATGCTTGAAAAATTATTCTTTTTTAAAAAGATATGGCGAACCAATAAACTGTACATTAAACTGGAAAAAGAAAGATTCGCAAAATAACACAACAGTTTAAAATAGACAGGTTCATTCGTTGCAAAAAGAAATTGAATAGAAATGGGCAACAGCATAACCGAGAAGAGGAAGTACAGATTGAATCGGATCAGTCGCTCGTCATACATAATAATATGTTCAAACAGTTGATGATGATTCATCCACAAATTTCCAATAGTTGAAAACGCGACCAGTAAAGCAACGGCGTGCCAGGCTATATTCCAGCCATATTTATTCAGAATTATCCGTATGGTCATGTCCCTATCCAGATCAGGAATTTTTATTTCCAGAATCATCAGGGTAAGTGCAATGGCAATCACCGCATCGCTGAAAAAAGCGATCCGGTCTATCTGAAATTGTGTGCGGTTATGTTCGGCTTCCCTGTGCGCTTTCATGTGAGCAACTTTTTTCAGATATGTCTTAAGATTTTAAAATGTAATGGACTTGAAATTTAATCCTCCTTTTTCTATTATGATTCGTAAATGATTGATTCCTTTTTTCAAAGGAATATTTTTAGCCGTTATCAATGTCCAATTTGTATTTCCGTCTGTGGAAGGAATGGTGATCGTTTGTTTTTCCTCACCCGAACCATTGTTGACTGATAAAGCGCTTCCACTAACGCTCGCAGATACGGCGATTTTAAGATTATAATTTCCCGCTTGCAATACATCAATCGTAAATTGTAACCATTCCCCGGCCTCCGTATGACCTACATAAAAGGTTCCCTTCAGAACTGAATCTTCGTATATATCAACGCCGTCATTTCTATACGTTCTGCCCCTGTTGCCCATGCTTTCCTTGCCGGTTGATATCCGGTAGTTTGCTGTGTCCATGTCATAGTACGCGACCCCATTCATTCCCAGATCATAGTCCACTGCATTAATCACTGTTCCATCTGTGATTTTATTTGCTTTAAATGGAATCGCTTCATTGCTGAAAGGCTGTCTGATCATCGCATCAATGACATCACGATGCACAATATTGTTTTCACATTTCGCCTGCCCAGCCAGTTCCATGAGTGCGTTGTATACCAGCGCCGGCGGTGAGGACGATTTCCCATTCCAGTAATTTACCAGCGAATCATAGGCCGGACTGGATTTGATTTGAAGGGGGTTATTGTTTCCAAGTTTTTTCAAAGGCCACCATGACCACCCGATATTATTTTTCTCAAACAGCCGGATGGCTTCTGTAAACCATGTATTCGAATTTTCCCCCGTCTCACCAATCCAGACGGGAATATTATACTGACTGCGGTAGTTTATAATATGCTGAATGGACTGCTGGTCATTATAATTCCAGTATTTATGAAAACTTAGCACCATATTATTATCCCAGGGACCCAGCATGCCTTTGTAGTTATTACCCCATCCATTTCCTTCAATTATAATTATATGATTTTTATCCACTTCCCGGATGGCCCCGGTAATATCCACCAGTAACTGCTTTAACTGAATATTTTTTTCCTCCTTCAAACCATTGCGATCGTGAACAGTGTCTTCAAAACCCCAGTTGGGTTCATTCAGGATATCATAACCACCAACTGTGGGCTCGTTTGCATATCGGGTGGCAATTAATTTCCATAAAGCAATTGTCTTTTGCCTGTTGGCTTCGCTTTGCCATAGTGAAGGTTTGGAAGGATCCCGGTCAGAAATATTCAGATCATTGCCCTGACCGCCCGGCGCCGCATGCAGATCCAGTATCACATACATATGATTGGCCCTGCACCATGACACGAGACTATCCGTCAGTGCAAATCCCACCGTCAGCCAGGTATTTTTTCCCGCATCCGGTTCCTGGTCAACGGCCAATGTAAACAGATTGTAATGCATCGGCAGGCGGACGGAATTAAAGCCCCAGGCATGCAGGGAATCGATGTCTGCTTTAGTCGTATGATTGGACAGCCAGGCACTATAAAATGCTTTTGTTTCTTCTTCGCCTATCAATGATGCAATGCGTTGCTTTATTCTGTACTGTTGTCCTTCTTTATTCAGATGAAGCATATATCCTTCCTGTAACATCCAGCCTCCCAGACCGATCCCGCGAAGTAATACATTTTCACCATGTGCGTTTACAATTCTCTGCCCGTCTGCTTTTAAAAAACCCTGGCATTTTAATCGTGATGATAAACCGAAGATGGAAATGATGAAGAATAATAAGGCCTTCGGTTGCATATGGTGCTGGTTTTCGTGAATAGATGTTAAGATAAACACCAGATCTGAATAACTGCCTTTTTCTTTATTTTCGGTGAAGAATAAAATTAATCAATAAAAGAAGTCAAAATAAAGCTGATGAATCTGATAATCCGGCCGGTTGCCCTCACTGATTATGATCAATGGCTGCCATTATGGGATGGGTATAATACTTTCTACGGAAGATCGGGTGCAACGGCGCTTCCGGAAGAGATCACGCAAACGACCTGGGGGCGTTTTTTTGATGAATCCGAACCCGTATATGCGCTGGTTGCTGAAATCGATGGAAAGCTCGTTGGTCTCACCCATTATCTGTTTCACAGAAGTACGACGAGTATTACTCCGGTTTGTTATTTACAGGATCTATTCACCGACAGCGCTCTCAGGGGTAAAGGAATCGGCAGGGCGCTGATTCATGGCGTGTACGAACGTGCACGGCAAGCGGGTGCTACACGAGTTAGCTGGTTAACTCATAATACAAATACCACGGCTATGCTGCTTTACGATAAGGTTGCAGACAATACCGGATTCGTATATTACCGGAAAATATTCTGAAAGGATCGGGAAAGTGTGGAAGACTGGAAGACTGAAAGACTGGAAGTGTACTTAAAAACTAAGACACGATACTTCCAGACTTCCAGTCTTCCAGACTTGTATTAAAGTCCCTCAAATGGAAACACGTCGTTGACAAGTTTCTTTCGCGGCAGTAGATCGGGCCTGATACTCGCCTGGTACACGAATGCTGCGACAATGATGGCGGCCTGTTTCATATCATCGAATTGGAGGTAATCATATGTATCCATATTCGTATGATGCGTTTTGGATTCATAATCCAGCGGGTCCTGTATAAACTGGAAACCAGGGATGCCCGCCCATTCAAAGGAAACATGATCCGTGGAACCGGAACTGTTCAATGTAACGGTCTGTGCGCCGAGATCATGAAAAGGAACCAGCCATTGTTCAAATATGGGCTTGATGGCAGTATCTCCATCAGCGAACACGCCCCGGATCTTTCCGCATCCATCATCCAGATTGAAATAGACAGATACTTTGGCCTGCTCAGGTTTTAATACACCGGTTTCGCCATTTCCAAAATGGTTTTTTACGTAATTATATGATCCGTAAACGCCCTGTTCCTCGCCGCTCCATAAGGCAATCCGGATCGTGCGCTTTGGTTTTAAATGTAAAGAATCAAGCAGGCGTACGACCTCAAGCATAATGGCTGATCCGGCTGCATTGTCAGTAGCACCCGTTGCCGCGTTCCAGGAATCCAGGTGTCCACCCAACATCACGATCTGATCCTTCAAAACAGGATCTGTACCGGGTATTTCAGCCACTACATTATATCCCTTTGTGTCATCACTGTAAAATTTGCCTTTGATATTAAGCGCAATTTCCACCTTCTGACCGGAGGCAAGCAGACGTTTGATTTTAAAACCATCTTCTGTAGAGATCGTTGCTTCAGGTAAAAGAACCGGACTGTTTGTTTTGAATCCGCTGGAATTCTGCACAAATACAGTTCCGTCGCGATAGTTGCTTCTGGATCCGATAACGGCCACGGCTCCAAATTCTTTGAGCTTTATCTTACCGTCGTGGGCACGTTTCATAAAGGGCAAATAAAATGCAATCTGTTTATGCGTATAAACATAGGTATCCGGAACACGTAATAGTTCACTGTCTGTAAATCTTGTGGAAAATGGTTTAAAATCTCCCTCGTGTTTCGTACCCGGATTGGTCAGTAAAATGATCTTCCCCCTAATGTCATCCCTGTGTTTTTCCATCCACACAGAATCGGCGAGCTGACCGTCAGACATTTCAAAAACAGATGCGTGAATTTCGCCATTTGTATTTGAACTCCATGGAAGCGGATACCCAATGATATATCCGGTATAAGGCGCTTTTAGTGAAATATTAAATTCTTCAATATCCCAGCCGCGGCCGTATTCACCCCAGGGCTCAAAGGCAGTGTTCTGAAGGCCCCATTTTTTCATGGATTCGATGGCCCATGTTCCCGCTCTTTTAAATCCTGGAGAATTGGTGAGCCTTGAACCGGAAACATCTGTCAGATAATATGCAATTTGGGGGATCTGTGAACTATTCAGTTCAGCCACACGGATCTTTTGGAATACTGCTGTATCCACCATTTCACGCTGTGCATGCGAAAGGTTTACAGAGCCGGTGAGAAAAATAAAAAGAAATAATCGGACGATCATCTTCATAGTTGAAAATTAGGTGCGCAAGATAAATCATTTTGCTTTTCCTAATCCCATTTTATAATCGTCCGGGGTTCCCGTGATTTTCAGATTGATAAAATGTATTTTCTTATCCTTATCTCGATATTGAATCGCATCCACCTGATCGGGATCCACTTCTTCCTGTTTTTTGCCAAACAGCTTTTTGAAGGCAACCTGTGTGACCATTTTCAGCGGTATGCGGAGATAATATTCCATTTGTTTATCTATCCCCTGGTTACCGGAGATTTCCAGGAAACCCAATGAGGAGTTGATATTCATGGATGGAATGGATAATGTATTGTTTTTGAAAGTCAGTTTATTTCTCAATGTATCAAACCTTACCATATTCAGGTTTTTATCACTAAAATAAGATGACATGGCCTGTATGGGTGTAAAATTATCCAGCTCACCGTCATAAATGTTTACATCTATTTGCGCCTCGGATTGATCCATGATCGGCGTCAGGTCAGGATGTATCTGCACATAACATTTCACTTGTCCGGTCAGCCTTCCCTTGATGTTTTTATTGATCACATAATCCTGTCCCAGGTAATCCATTTTCAGCATCAGCTTTTCCAGATTCACATCATCTACGCGGATCCTGCTTCTCAGATATATCTTATTCGGGTCCGAGCCGTTGAAATGAGCCCTGGCACCTATTTTTCCTCCCGCTACTTCAATACCAAATGTGTCCAGGTATAATTGCTGGTTGGCCAACATGCGTACTTTGGTGGAAAAATTTTTTAACCCCAGGCGACGATATTTAATCCTGCCGATATCAACGGATGCATTGAAGTTGATAAAGGGAATGTTGAAAATATTAAATCCATTCTCATGGGCGGCGCCGGAACCCGCTGTCGGGACTGCTGCACTATCGGTCGGTGGGTTATCCATTTCATCAGCCGCGGTCATCACATAATTCGTCAATTGATTCACATCCAGGAAACGGGAAGAAAACTGCAGGTAATTTTCCTTCCTGCTTTTGGCAGTATCCTTTCCGGTGTACAATCGCATACTGATATTAAAGTCGGTGTTCCCGATCTTGCCCTGCAGCGTATCGATCTTTACAAAATTACCTGTGTTGAATTTTATATTGCCGTGAATACTATCCAGGCGGTAGGGATGATTTGTCAGTTCGCCCGATATATTGGCAACATTTATATTGGCGAATTTGAAAACAGTATCATATTTCAGTTCAACCTTCGAGCGCAGCCATACATTGTTGAATATCTCATGAACATAATCTTTTGGAACATACTTCCGGCTGCGTCTTCCCAGCAGTTCATACAAGGCCAGGCGTTGCGATTTCAAATCAAAAGCAATCAGAGTCTTACCTTTCTTCACTTTATCGAACCAGAGTGCGTAATTATTCACGCGTCCACTCAAACGAAGATCACTGCTGTCAACACGCCCGTTGAAATTCTTCAGCCTTAATGAAGTATCATTGATGGTCAGCTCGGCGCCAAAATCATGAAATACGTGCGGATATTTCTTAAATGCAATGTTAAGATGATCAATTGTAAACCTGCCTCTGGGAAGCGGCTTGGGATGAAGCAGTTCATTTACTGATGTCTCCAGCGACAGGCCAATATTAAAACCGTTGATTTCTTCTTTCGCCTTCGCGCTTTTCGCCGAATCAAATGCGAACAATTCTTTCAAAACCATTTTATTACTACCCGCGTTCAGGGTCAGTCTAATGGGCTCCTGTTGTTTATGAAAGAGCGCAGGCAGATTGCTCAGCGAACCGTTCATATGAAAGTCTGACTGACCCACATGAAACGACAGCGTATCGAGTTTTACAAAACCATCTTTCATATTCGCATGCATGTCGAGGTGCTCAATGATATACGGATAGGAGGGAATACGGAAGCTCAGATTGGTAACTGTTAATTCACTTTGTATACCACCGGTCAGTTTGTCGATCGTTTGTTCAGGCAGACTGATATCCACCAGTTCCTTAAAGTCCATTTTCAGACTGATATGACCCGTTATACGCTGCAGATCCTTTATGCCCAGGAAGCCACCGATAAATTCAAGTTCCAGTTCTGAATTCACCCGCATGGATATTTTTGGATTTGTAAAATCGCGGAGAACAAGATTTCCTTTAAAAATACCTTTGTCAGGTCTTGCGTTGAAATCCAGCAGACGCAATTCGGATGTCTGCAGGTTTTGTTTCGCGCCGTTGGTATAAAATCCTTTAAAAGCCAGCGAATCTAATTTCCTTTTGGATTCCGTATTATGAAGCCAGCCGTTTTTACAGGAGAAAGAAATATCTATCCGTGGAATCTTTCCATTTTGCAGTTTTCCTTTTACGGTTCCTTTAAAGTCCAGGTGCCCGTCGTACTTAAAATGTTTTAATTCTTTCGCGAGATTTTCAGGAGCGAAAGCAAACAATTGCCGGAAATCCGTTTTGTCTCCGGAGAATGTAAGATCCACCAGGTTGTCGTGCAACAGATCAGCGGTTCCTGTAATATTGAACATGGCATCTTCCAGTTTTAGCTTGCCCTGTTGCAATGCCAGCATCCCTTTCTTTTTATTATAGGACAGTTTGATGTCTGTTTCAAGCTGTTTGTGCCTTAGCAGGGAACTATCACCGGGCCAGATATAATCAACCAGCATGGCTCCCTGCAGATCAGCATCCAGCTGAAGACTGTCACTGCGGAAGGAGGACTGGATCCTGTCGATATGAGTATTTACCTGTTCAAGACTTTGTTTATCAAAAAAAGAAATATCCATGTTTTTTAAAACCAGTTTCTTCAGAACCAGGTCAAGCGCTTTTGTCGTGTCGATTTTTGCGGCAGTGGTATCCTGGCTTAACCGGATGGCATCGAGAATATTCAGCCGGCCATTGTCTTTTACAATATCCATGCAGCCATTTTTCAGAAAAATCACTTTCGCATGATATTGCTGATTCAAAATATCGGTCAGGTTAAAACCTACGTAAATCTTTTCTGCTTCAAACAGGGTTTTACCCGTCGTGTCCTTATTTGCAAAAAGCCGCACATCTTTGACCGCGATGGATATGTAAGGATAATTTTCAAAAACCGAAATATTACTGCCGCCCACAAGAAGTTCACCGGGCAATTGTTTATTCAGTTCGCCAACGGCGATTCTCACCAGGCGCTGCTGCTGGTAATATAAAACGACTGTGGCCGCGAACACCAATATGATCAGGAAAATGAGGGGCAGGATCAGGAAGCGGAAGATGATTTTCCGTAATCGGGTTTTCATTGGATTTTATTTGACGAGGCTTCCATCCCGTAGAATGAATGGCCTTACAAAATAGTCAGCTGTTCCTTATAAAACAACCGGTTAAAGGATTTATTGTTCAGTTGGTATTGTAAAGATAAATTTGCATAAATGTTTGATTATAAGACTATTGCAAGCCATATTCTACAAAAGATGGGCATTCGGAATATGAACTAATTTTAATTCAGATAAAGTTTCCATTTTTCCTGCCAAATCACTGCTCATGAAATATCTCAGTTTGTTCAGTCTCCTGATTTTTCTCTTTATGACCGCGAAGGGTCAAAATGAATCGACCGGAGATAGCAATCATTTAACCCTGCGTGAAGTCATGGATACTACAGCTATAAAAGAACTCAACAACCAGGCTCGTAAATACCTGTTTTTACACACAGATTCCAGTATTGAATATGTTCAGAAGGCGCTTATCGGAGCCCGGAAAGCAAAACAAAAAAAACTGGAAGGAGAGGCATATTATCTGTTGGGTGGAAATTATTGGATCATGGGAAATTATCCCATGGCCCTCGGCTCAGAACTTCAATCTTTACAAATATTTGAAAATCTGAATGATAGTGCGGCTCTTGCAGACGACTACCGTGCAATGGCTTCGATTTACAGGGACCAGGATGATTACAGCCATGCCATATTTTATGCTGATAAATGTAAGGCCATAGCTGGCAACAATATTCTTACGGATATTTACACGATCATCGGTAGCATTTATGAAAAGTTCGACCGGCTTGATTCCGCGAAATATTATCTGAAACTTGCGAATGATTACGATATTTCAGTAAATGGAAAGACCCACTATGGTTATATTCCATTAATCTTCGGGAACATTTACTATAAACAGCATGATTTTCCTGTTGCCGTTCAGTATTACAGGGAGGGAATAAAATTATTTGAGGATCAGAAAGTATTAAAAGATCTGATGGAGGGCTATAGTGGAATTGCAAGAGTATACCGGGATATGTCGCAATCTGATTCAAGTATTTTCTACTCAATCAAAGCACTTAACATTGGTAAATCAACCCCATTTTTATTAAGTATGCTCGATGCAAGTTCTATGTTGTCCCATATTTATCGGGTTCGAAAGAATTTTGACAGTACAATGAAATATACCGATCTGAGTATGACGATAAAGGATACGCTCTATAATCAGCAAAAAGCCCGGGAATTTCAAAGCCTTGTATTCAGAGAACAAATGAGAGAACAGGAAATAGAGGAATCCAGGGCGAAAGCAGAAGCAGAAAGGAAGGAAAACCTCCAGATGCTTGGTATCGGCGCTTTTATTCCTGTATTTTTCATCGTTCTGTTAATAATCAGCCGCAGGAGGCTGAAACCGGGAGTCATTGATTTCATGGTGCTGCTGGGCCTCTTACTTTTTTTCGAATTTATTTCTTTGTTGATACATCCCTGGCTGGAATCATGGACCCATCATTCGCCCATACTCTTGTTACTCATGCTTGTTTTGATCGCGTCTATTCTGGTTCCTTCACATCATCGCCTGGAAGAATGGTTAAAAGAAGCGCTGGCGAAATCACAGAGACCGACATTGGCCGAAACAGGTCCCGGGGAGACAACAGAAGATTAAACCAAGAAAAATCAAAAGAAAATTCTAATTTTCTCAATCATTCAGTGAAACTTCAAATAATGAGCGATAGGGAACGATCTGTCAGTTTGGGTACCGTGGTTGCTTTCGGATTTATCATTTTGGGTATTTTGAATTTAGTTGGCGCATTGCATTATAAAAAGACTTCACCCATCTCCACTACCAGAACACCGGCTATTTTATTCATGTTAACCGGACTGATCATACTCATTGTAAAAGCAATCAGAAAATCCAGGGACGCCGAACCGTAAATATGGTTATCCTGTTAATGAAGACCTGTCCCTTCAATACAAAAGCAGCAAAAAAATTATTATATTACAGTAAGAAACCCGCAAATCAAAGGATATGAAATTTGCCTTATTAACTGTAACATATGGAGGACTGTTTTACAAGGGAAGAGCCCTGTCATTGGAAGAACAGATCCACCGGGCCAAAGAATTTGGTTTTGATGCCCTCGCTATAGAAACCAAACGGCCGGTTGCTTCACCACTCGATTTGAATAAAAACGAACGGACGCGTGTAAAAAATCTGTCTGCCGATCAGGGTATAACATTGTGCGCCGTTGAAAGCATGTCGAATTTTGCGGGCAAACATATGGAAGAAAGGGAAAACAATCTGGCCATGATGCGCTATGTGCTGGAAATGGCCAAAGATCTGGGTGTTGGTCTGGTAAAAGTATTTGCCGCGTGGCCCGGACTGATCAATGATGAAGAGGATATTGCCTTATATGGACAATTTGAAAGAGGCAATTATTATAAACGCCTGTGGCCTGCCGAACTCAGAAAATGGAACCATTGCGTGGAAGGGATCCGTGAAGTGGCCGACATGGCTGCCGACATGGGTCTTACGCTTGCATTGCAGAATCATGCACCGGTGTTGTCGAAAGGATATGAGGACACACTGACCATGATGCAGGAAATTGACCGCAGGAACGTAAAGCTTTGTATGGATGCGCCTCTATTCTATGAGCGCCAGAGTGATGAATATATTCGCGAAGCGGTGGAAAAATGTCAGGGAAATATTGTGCATTCGCATTATGGTGCATGGAATTTCAGTCAGAAAAAAAATGGTGAAATTGTCCAGGATCCTTCCCCGTCTACCGGCGATCTGATCAATTACCAGGCTTTTATTGAAGCTTTATACCATGCCGGGTATACCGGTTATCTTACATCGGAATATTGTTTGCCGGTAATAAAAAATCATCAGCTGGGGGGTATCGAAGAAGTGGATCATGCTACGCGTATTTCACTTCAATACATGAAACAACTGGTACAGCAGGCCGTGTTGGCTTAGCTGACTGCCCATAAGACCACCATGCTTCGATACGCGAAGACCCGCCTCAGTATCATGATGTTTTTGCAATTCTTTATCTGGGGTGCATGGTATGCCACCGGTGGAAATTACATGAAGAGCCATGGTATGGGTAATGTGATTTACCTGGCTTATATGACCAGTGCCACAGGCGCCATTGTCTCTCCTTTTTTCCTGGGCATGATCGCCGACCGGTTTTTTCCTGTACAGAAAGTACTTGGATGGATGCATATACTGAGTGGCATCTTTGTTTTTTGTGCACCATTCTTTGCCGAAGGAAGTTTTATATCAACTCCTTTATTCCTTGGATTTCTTTTGTTGCATATGCTTTGTTATATGCCGACCGTTAACCTGGCCGCAGCTACGGCATTTCATCTGCTGGACAACCGCGAAAAACAATTTCCCGTCATCCGTTTATTCGGGACGGTCGGATGGATCGCCGCGGGCTTCATTGTAAGTAAACTGCTGCAGGGCGATGCCACGGCCATGCCTATGCGCATTTCGGGCATCGGCGGATTGCTGATGGGTCTGTATTGTTTTACACTGCCACATATTCCACCGGCAGGCGCGGGCAAAAAACTGTCCTTCCGCGACGTGATAGGAGCCGATGCATTTGAAAAATTGAAATCTGGGCCGTTCATTATTTTTATCATCAGCCTGCTGCTGATCAGTGTGCCCTTTGCGGCTTATTTTTCTTATGTGCCTGTTTTTCTGCAATCTGCCCATATTACAAACCCCGCATTTAAAATGACATTCGGACAAATGTCAGAGATTCTTTTTTTGCTGATATTACCCTGGTTCTTTGCAAGATTCGGTCTTAAGTGGGTTTTACTTACAGGCATGCTGGCATGGGTCTGCCGCTACGCATTATTTGCATGGGCCGCTCCGGATGCCATTGGTTGGATGATCATGGCCGGCATCGTGTTGCACGGCTGCTGTTACGACTTTGTATATGTGGCCGGCCAGATTTATATCGATAAAAAAGCCACGCCCGAAATCCGCGCACAAGCGCAGGGCCTTTTTGTGCTGATCTCTTATGGGGTGGGACAGGGCCTCGGAACACTGGCCGCCGGCTGGATCTTCAACAGTGTTATGAGCAATGGCGGATCTCTTCTGCAATGGCAGCATTTCTGGATCATTCCATTATATTTTGCCGCCCTGGTTACCTTGTTGTTTGTACTTGGATTCAGAGAGGAAACAAAATAAGGCTAAGGCGTAAGGCTAAGGCGTAAGGCCAATGCTTAATGCTTGTTAATCAGTTTCTAAGCCATATTCAAATAAGAGTACTTTGAACTAATCATTAATACACTTGCGTTAAGCGTTACGCGTTAAGCGTTACGCGTTGCACTTATAAAGTGTATGCTAAGGAGCAACAGCCCCGCCTATTCCATTTTTTGAACGAAAAATAAAATCACAACGGTGGTCCCCATTTATATCGCCACATTGCAATGCGGTATTATTATGGGGCGACTTTGACCCCGAGTGATCCGTAAAATCCGAATGGTTCCAAACCAGGTCTTCCAGAAAGTTTTGTCCATTGGAAAGCAGTACATGCACGCCGTCATTCGCTTTTGCAATGATATCTGCCATTCCATCACCATTCACGTCCCCGAGATGGATCGCCCCGTAATTACTCACATCATTACCCCATCCACTGGCATCGGAAAATGAAGCAGTCCACAGGGATGCATGTTGAAATCCATTTCCGTTTGATAAACTGACCAATATTCCTTTAGGGCCTCTTGCTATCAGATCAGCCTTTCCATCGCCGTTAACATCTCCTAATTGAAAAAATGTACTGTATTGTGCCCCTTTCCAAACAATATTTTCCAGATCTGAAAATTCAGTGGACCATAAGATGGGTTGCATGAATGAAGTGGAAGTGGACAGGCTTACATAAATCCCGTGATCTCCTCTCGCCACAATATCTGCCAGTCCATCACCATTTACGTCTGCCGCGCAAATAGTTGCTGAATAACCAGTCACTTTTTTCCATTGTTGTGATGAATCGTCAGAAAAATAATTTGTCCAGAGAGTGGATGGTTCAAAACCATTTCCCGTACTCAGTGCCACACGTATGCCTTCCCGGCTTCTGATGATGAGATCTGCCTTGTGATCACCATTTACATCTGCCCACCGGATGGTGGAACTGGATTCCGGTGCACCCCAGCCATTTATATCTGAAAATTCATCACTCCACACTGCTTCATGTGCAAAACCCAATCCGGTGGAAAGCGCAACATGCACACCGTCAGCATTGCGACCTACGATATCAGCCTTCCCGTCTCCGTCCACATCAGCCAGCCGAACGGACTGGAAATATTTGGAGGACCAATGTTGTTCGCCTGAAAATTCACCGGGCTGAATAAGATCCATTTTGGCAGGTGAAAATTCCAGCGTGGGTGAAACGAACACATATCCCCTCGACCTTAGCAGACGCACGATCATCTTTGTTTCCTCCAAAGCAAAATCCTGATCGACATAGGAATTAAAATCATGCATCTTAACAATACCGCCATCGCCTCTGTTAAACCTTCTTAGATTGGAAGAATCTTTAACAAATTTATTCGCACACTCAGTTGCCGAATTGTAATCCCGGTACAAATAATCTTCTGAATCAAAGGTCATTCCGATCGGACCTCTCAGGTGATGTAAGTCCGGATCACCAAGGATACATTGATCTACGGGCCAGGACCAGCTGAACCAGGGAGGAGTAAAATAACACAGATTATTATTTATCACCGGATCAATGGACAACTGATTCTGCTTAATTTGATAGATCCGGTCCGGACAGGAAAGTGTCTTAAGATCCCGATGGTTGAGCGTGTGATTACCTATTCGCTGTCCATAATAAACGAGACTGTCCAATACGGGATAATGCATATATCCGCCTCCCGGATCAGAATCTCCCACAACAAAGAAAGTAGCGCAAATTTTTTCACTGCTAAGATATCTGGCCAGATCTACTGTTCCCGGACCCGGGCCATCATCATAGGTCAGTGAAATATATCCTCTTGGTAATGATGTGTATAATGGAGTTCCAAGCGACACAGTTCCGTCATTGCGAGATAAATTTTCCTGTTTGCAGGAAATGAATAAGATAGTGAAGACAATTACGGGCAACGAGCCGGAATGTCGTGCAGGCAATCTGGAAATTTTCAACATGGCAATGTTTTTCAGGGCTTTGATTCACAGGACGGATGCTGGTTATAATAAAGTGTAAACTACGTTATTTTAAATATTAAATGATTCTTTCGATTTTCGGCCCAAAGCTTCCTGAGGGTTACCCCATCAGTTAAAATTTCATGCCAGGGACGGCTACATTTATAATGGAACGATTCGGTAGTTTTGTTCCATAAATCAAATGCCATGTCAGCCAAACGATTGTCGCCGGAAGATATTAATAGCTATCATGATCAGGGTTACCTGGTCATAAAGAATTTCTGTAGTCCAAAGGAAATCGACAAGTTGTATTCCACGGCCCTGCAGGATCAGGCCATGCAGAAAAACGCTCTCGACCTCAATGACCAGTCCGGCAAAAAAACCAAACTGTCTCTATGGTTTACGCCCGGGAACGATGTTTTCGGTTATCTCACCCGCAGTGAAAAAATCGTACATGCGGTACAGCAACTGTTGGGCAATCGTGCCGCTGTTTGTCATTTTCATTCCAAACTGATGCAGAAAGAACCCCGTGTGGGTGGCGCCTGGGAATGGCACCAGGATTATGGTTACTGGTATAAGAATCAATTCATGTTTCCCGATCAGCTGATCAGCGTCATGGTAGCACTTACGCCGGCCAACAAAGCCAATGGGTGTTTGCAGGTGATCGAAGGATCCCATAAAATCGGCCGTGTGAATCATGGATTTGCCGGTGAGCAGGTGGGCGCTGATATGGAGATGGTCAACAATGCGCTGAAAACAATGAACCTCGTTTATGCCGAACTTGAAGCCGGTGATGCACTATTTTTTCATAGTAATATCCTTCATCGCTCGGAAGCGAATTTATCGGAACACGCCCGCTGGTCAATCATCTCCTGTTATTCATTGCAATCCAACCTGGCCTATAATGAAACTTCTACCTCCTGGAAAACACCCGTACATGTAGTGCCGGATGAAGCCATCCTGGAATGGAAGGCGGAATCATTTTCCGGGGCAGATTTTCTGAAAAAAGAAAACGATCCCGCACTCAAGGCGACCGGTTGGGAAGAAGGGGTAAATAAAGTCGCGGTTACTCAGACCCGGATCCCATGATGTTACATAAGTAAATTTGTGAAACCAGTCAGTTGCACATATATTTGCAACCGAACGGTTTCTTAATAAATAGTAATACAATGAGAAGAGACATTTTTCAGGCCATTGCTGACCCCACACGAAGGGCCATCATCGCTTTGATTGCGGTACAATCCATGACGCCGAATGCAATTGCCGAACATTTTGACACCTCCCGGCAAGCCGTTTCAAAGCATTTAAAAATACTGACTGAGTGTGACCTGGTGAAACAGGAATACCAGGGGAGGGAAATACATTATCAGCTTGAAATAAATAAAATGAAAGAGATAGACAAATGGCTGGAACAATTCAGAAAAATTTGGGAAAAGCGTTTCGATCAGCTCGACAAACTACTATCAACCATAAAAAAACGGAAAAAATGATCCGGGAATGGTGTTTGCAGCTACAGATAACAAACAATAAAATTCGTTTTATGCAAAAAATCAGTCCTTTCATTTGGTTCGACAACAATGCCGAAGAAGCGATGAACTTTTATCTTCTCGTTTTCAAGGACTCAAAGATAATCCGGGTCGCCCGGAATTCACCAGGTGCACCCGGACCGGAAGGCGCCTTTTTGGTAGCAACCATTCAGCTGGATGGACAGGAAATTATTTTAATGAATGGCGGCCCTGGTCACCCACTGACCGACGCAATTTCTCTTACGATCAACTGTGAATCTCAGGAAGACGTGGATTACTACTGGGACAAGCTCCTGGAGGGTGGCGGCAAAGAAATTGCCTGCGGTTGGCTAAAAGACAAATTTGGTCTTTACTGGCAGGTAACACCGATCATTTTGCCCCAGTTGCTTAGCGACCAGGACAAAGCGAAGGCGGCTCGCGTGATGCAGGCCATGATGAAAATGATCAGGCTGGACATCGCCGCGTTGAAGGCCGCGGCAGACGCAAAGTAATGAGTGACCATTCCAACGAACCGGATAATATCCCTTTAATATTCGGTGACTTGCAATCCTGGCCTTGTTAGTCAAATCAATGAACTTTTCAGATACGAATACCGATCTGATGCGACTTAGCTTTGCAGCAATTAATAATTGTCAAAATATATGAATCCAAATAAAGCACTATGGGAAAAGGGAGACTTTACCCAAATCGCTCAAACCATGCGCGAGAGCGGCGAAGCGCTTGTAGCAAAATTAGGCATCACCAAAAACCTTGATGTTCTCGATCTTGGATGTGGCGATGGCACAACGGCAATACCTGAGGCAAAACTCGGTGCCAATGTAATCGGAGTAGATATCGCAGGTAATCTGGTGGAAGCGGGAAACGAGCGTGCCCGTGCCGAAGGACTTTTAAACTGCCATTTCCAGGAAGGTGATGCCATAGCACTTGATAACCTTAACGATAAAAGTTTTGATCTGGTCGTCAGTATTTTTGGGGCCATGTTTGCACCTAAACCTTTTGAAGTTGCGAAAGAAATGGTAAGGGTTACAAAGCCTGGTGGAAAAATAGTCATGGGAAACTGGATCCCGGGTGATCCGACCTTAGTCGCTCAGATACTAAAAATCAGTTCCGCTTATACGCCTCCACCGCCCGAAGGCTTCGTTAGTCCGATGTTATGGGGTCTTGAAAATAACGTAGTGGAACGTTTTGTGCATGCAGGTGTTGCAAAAGAAAACATCTCGTGTGAGAAAGATACTTTTGTATTTAATGCTTCTTATTCTCCATCTGAATTGGTGAATACATTCAAAAACTATTATGGACCTACCATGAATGCGTTTGAAGCTGCTGAAAAAAACGGAAAGTCTTTGGAACTTCAGCAGGAACTGGAAGTTTTGTTTAATAGTCAAAATAAAAGTTCCGGGAAAGAGACCACTTCCATACCGGCAACTTTCCTGAAGGTAGAAGTAACGGTTTGAGTTTAGCCGCGAACTTTTTCAATGCGCTTGTACGTCAAATAATAGCGCTTATCATCTTTAAGTCCATTCTATTCCTTAGTACAAGTTTTTTATTGATCAGTGCGATAATTTCATATTTCAGATATAGTATATCTTGCTGACGCAGGACCAGGTGATTTGCATCAGGCTGAAACCAGATTCCCCTGTGCTCATCACCTACATGCCATCCCGGTACCGTATCAACTGAAGTCGCTGAATCTCCCTGCATGAAAAAAGTTGAATCGGGATATAAAACATTTAAAAACGATATTTTTGAAGAATAAAACACAGGTATGAATCTAAAAGCCATATTGTTTTCATTCGGATTATTGTCTTCTATATATTGTCGCTGCCAAATTTCCATGACAGCCGGTGCCGACCGGTTATTAAATTATACCGAACAGCATATAACTGAAGTAGCGGAAGCGATGCCGGAGAGCCGTTTTGATTTCACGCCCGATAGCCTGAATATCCCGGGCAGCGAATTTAAAGGAGTGCGCAGTTTCTCCGGACAAATCAAACATTTGGCGACGGACAACTTTTTCATATGGTCCTCGATCACCGGGGATAACGTACCAGCCGGTATTGATGACGTCAATGGACCAGCCAACCTAAAAACAAAAGCTGCCATTCTCTCTTATCTGAAACAATCGTTTGCTGTCGGACACAAAGCGATCGCCACGCTCTCGACAAATAATGCCATGGACTTGATCGATTTCCGGGGACGTAAATTGCCACGCGTGGATCTCGCTTTTTATGCGTTGACACATGCGAATGAACATTATGGACAACTGGTTATTTACTTGCGGATGTGTGGTATTATCCCCCCTGCCAGCAGACCCGACAGACCGCAGTAGTGGCGTATGGAGTTTTTCCGGCGTTATGTAACGAACAGGTTACTTTTACAAACTAAAAAATAAACTATGACAGGCAACAGCGTTTCATTACACCGGGTGCTCACAGCAAATCCGGAAAAAGTATTCCGGGCCTTTTCTGATACCTCTGCTTTTATATCCTGGATTCCTCCGTATGGCTTTTTATGTGTGGCACATCAAATGGATTTCAAAGAAGGCGGAAATTACAAAATGACTTTTACCAACTTTTCAACCGGTCATGGTCATTCCTTTGGCGGAAAGTATCTGGAAATAAAACCAAATGAGTTTTTGAAGTACACCGATATATTTGACGATCCGAATTTGCCGGGAGAAATGATTACTACCGTTACGTTTAAAAAAGTTTTATGCGGCACGGAACTCAAAATCACCCAGGAGGGCATTCCATCTGCTATACCAGCAGAAATGTGTTATTTAGGATGGCAGGAATCATTGGAAAAGTTGAAAAAATTGGTTGAGCCGGAAATTCCGGACGCCTGATTCGCGACGAATGATGTCGTCATCATTCATCTTCCGGCCATGGCAAGGATTTCGATCATATTTCTTTTGAGCCAGTCTTCTGTAAAATCCCTGGCTGACCGGGATATGAATTGATAGTATTGATATTCGGTTTCAAAGGAATGCAATTCATTCCAGGTTGGCCTGTACATATGCATAAAATCGTCCAGGGCCGGGGATTGAAAGCCGGTTATTTTTTTCACAAGAGTCCGGTTAAACCGATGGTCAATATATTTATCCCGCTCTTCTTCTTCCAGCCTTTGTTGCAGCGCCAGCGCCCGGTTGTTCGCCTTAGGATTTAGTATATTATCAATATCAAGTCCAACACCTACGCCCTGACCTCCATTGATTCCCGTGCCGGAAGGCCCCGATTTACTTTCGTATCCAAATATTTTTTGGTACTCTTCCCGGGTGCGTATTGAATCCTGGTAATATTCCCTGCCAGTGACAGAATAAGCCGGCATCGAACGGACATTTACGTCTTCGAGCTCAATGTCAAAGGGTTCGTCGGGCGGAATATCTTTTACCGCGAATCTCGCGGTCGCCTTACCGAGCCAGGAAAAATAAATAGAATCAGTCTTATCTAACCGCAAGCTATAGTGCCCCAGAGAATCTGTTGCGACTCCTTTTCCGGAAACGGTTAGCACACTCACCCCCGGGAGGGGACTTCCTTCTGATTGATTACGTACAGTTCCTTGTATAACGGACTGCCCTGTGGAGATCTGCGGAAATAACAGGATCAGGCCCCCGGCAATTATCCAGGAAAACATGAATCTCAGAAAGGGCATTAATGTGATGGTTGGTTCGGAATAAAAGATCCGATAGACAGTAACGGTCACATAGACACAAAAGATTGCTGTGAATGGTTTTCGAAATGTTAACGACCTGATGTGATTAGTCGCAAGCGCGAACTGCTTGCGAAGGGTATACCTTGCCGAATAACATCCCCTCTAATTATCCCGCAACCCCTGCTGTTGATAATTTGACTAATTCGTTTTTTGTATTGACGAGCCTGACCCAATATATGATCCAGCAGACCATACCTGTAAGGAGGCAGACGGACTCCAAAAAAGCAAGAGGTGACGAAGAAGATATGCCGGAGTAATTAATAATAATACCAAGTGTAGTCAATATGCAATAGGCTATACCAATAGTATAAGTAGGTGAGTCCTGTGTTTCTTTAATTTGTACTTCAGACTGACCAAGAATGGATTCCCCCATTTTAAATGCCATTTCTTTTGATATTGAACGAGCAATCTGAATAACAACAAAAAATTGCCAAAGCATCCCGAAAAGAGGAATAAATTGTAACCATACCAACCCCGGTGTCATTTCTCTATTCCCCGGACTAATCACCTGCAGTATTCTCTGTTGAGCAAGAAAGAAAAGAATGGCCGGTATTACAAAAGCCAGCAATAACGCAATTTGTAACATTTTTTATTTGAAAGTAATATAATTTATTCGTTCTTCTAAACAGTCAGGTCTATCTACGCATCGACTGCGTCATAAACAATTACTTTCTCCCATAGATGACTATAGTTTTTGATAAATTCAAGATGAATGGGATCATTTTGGTAGGCTGCCTGTCCGGCCAGGTCACTGAAGAACATTAATTCCGATACGGCCCAGGTATTATCAACCACGTCGCGTTTCTCGGTACTGGCCACCACGCCTACGCGCAGCTCGCGTACAGTCGCTATTTTAGATAATGTTTTAACGCCTTCTACTAACTTGTCGCGGTCTTCAATCGATCTGGGGTTCTTAAGCCAGAAAAAAACATGATGTATCACCGGATATTTATTTGCATTGTTTCCTGGTATCATGGCAGATGCGACACCGCCTGTAGCCAGTGCACCTGTGACTGCTATAAATTTTCTTCTGTTGGTTGTTTTCAAAATAATGTTATTTAGAATTGTAAAACAGCAAATGTAATAATTTAGTGCCTGGCAGCAATATGAGCTACGTCAGGTTGTTAATCAGGCTGCGGGGATGCGCAACATCCGTTATTGATACGTGTATTTCTTGCCGGCCAATGCTTCGAAAACCGGATCGCTAAAAGTTTCAGCAGTTATTTTACCATTCGCGTTTACTGAAGGTGTCATGGTGCTTGTCTGATTATCAGGGAAATCATAATCGCTCGTTATGCCACTTACATGAATGCTATTGAACGTCGAAGATGAAAAGATCTCCGCAAAGTAAGATGCGGATACCATAGCCTGGGCCACCATACCTGTAACAGGGTAAGAGTATATGTACAGCAGTGAGTCTGTTTTAAGAAAAACATTATTTTCATCGCTATAGGTGTAACTATAATTTGCAGCGACTGTAATTTGTGTTCCGTACACATAACTTTCCTCGATTCCGGATATATTATTTCCGGAATAAGTTGCCTTAAATACAATCCTGGTCCCTAAATCATAAACAATCACAGAATCCAGCAAATTGGTATTGTTGTGATAGAAAAAGTCAGCATAGTCTGAATTTATTTCAACTCCGTTGTTGGAATTATTAAAAACTATTTTGACGGGTAATTTGAATGTATTTAAATAATATTTAATTCCTTCATTATCTCCGAAAGAAAGATAAACAGATGGAGTGTCTCCGTATTTTAAATATTGAATCGTTGCAGCCTGGTTGCCGGTTATGCCGCTAATGGTGTCTCCGCTATAACTAAATTTGAATACACCCGCACTGTCACTTGAAATAGATTTTAACTTATTTCCGGATAAAGTCGAATGGTTATTTTTCTGGCACGAAACCAATAAGAATATTGAAAAGGAGAAAAGAGTTAAATATTTCATACAAATACAAGTTAAGGCTTGTTTAATTTGAGTCAAATGTTTGAGTGTTGATACCAGATAGATTCAGATAAGACGATAAACGTTGCCTGGCGGGTAAATTAAACATACGGGAGCATTTGAGGAAATGAACGGCTGGCTGACAATGACGATGGGGCAGGAGCTTTCGGCGGCATATTGCCGGATTGATTTATTTTGCAAGATGCATTTACAAAAGAAAGATGTAGCCATCATGGCCGTTTGTACCGGTCTTATTGTTGCTAATATATATTACATACAACCCCTCATCATACTGGTGGCAAAAGAGTTTCACATACCTGAAAATGTGGCGGGCAGCGCCGCTTATTTAACACAGGCCGGTTATGCAACAGGCCTGTTACTGCTGGTTCCATTGGGAGATATGATAGAAAAGCGTAAACAGATCATAGTAGTTACTTCCGTTGCTGTACTGTCTTTAATCGGAGTTGCCATCGCACCGGCCTTCTGGATCATGCAGGTGGCCTGTTTTATACTGGGATTATCTTCCATTGTGCCGCAACTGATCATACCACTGGCAGCAAATCTTGCAGATACGGCACAGAGAGGAAAAGTGATTGGATCTATTATGAGTGGTTTGCTTATAGGTATACTGTTGTCCCGCACATTGAGCGGAGCCATCGGTGCCTGGCTCGGATGGCGCAGCATGTTCTGGATTGCCGCCGCTGTCTGCATGGTCATTATGGTTGTTGTCTTTAATCGTTTTCCAAAGAACCATTCATCATTTTCAGGCCATTACGGTACGCTGATGCGCTCATTGCTTACATTGGTAAAAAACCAACCTGTATTAAGGGAAGCCACATCCATCAGCATGTGCAGTTTTGCTGTTTTTGGATCGTTTTGGACGACCATGGTTTTGTTGTTTTCCAACGAACCGTATCATTTCTCTTCATACCAGGTTGGTTTATTTGGATTGGCAGGTGCCGCAGGTGCACTCGCTGCTCCACTGGTCGGCGGCATGAGTGATAAGGGAAACCTGCGCCGTACCATTGGTGCCGGATTGGGTATTTTCCTGTTCAGTTTGTTATTACTATACTTTTCACGTTATCATGTGATCGTATTTGTCATCGGCGTTGTCCTTCTGGATATAGGTCAGCAGGCCATTCATGTATCCAATCAGACACGTGTGTACGCACTTATTCCCGAAGCGCGAAACCGGCTCAACACCGTTTATATGTCATGCAGTTTTGCAGGAACGGCAACCGGCACCGCCATTGGTTTGTATTTATGGAAACATTTTAACTGGGGCGGCGTGATTGCGGGTAACATGGTTTTGATAGTGATAGCCATACTCATTCTGATAATTTCTGCGAGACGGGAAATACGAAATAAACCAGCCCTGTTGAAAACTGTCTAACGAGGTTAGGGACCTCAACCTAATCGCCTTTTTTCTTTACATCGATCGCTTCGGCATGCTGATCCGGTTGGAAAGGATTATCTACTCCCAGCTGATCAGGGTATGGGATAAGATCCAGGTTCTGCGCGTTTAAATATCCGGCGCTTAATATCATAAGCGCAGAAATTACATGCACTCTAAATAAGAATTTGTTCATCAGATTCATTTAATTCCCGACAACCGGTTATATAAATTATGTATTTTCTGATTTCTCAGATTGTTTTCTTCATCCATTGCAGCTGTGTAAAGCACATCCTGGTTTAGTGTCCTGAACCTTTTATCCAATTCGGGCTCCAGATTCATCAGCGCTTTCAGACGGATAAGGTAAATAGGCATTTTACTCCGGCTGAAATCATCGCTGTTGACTTCTTTTTCAATTTCCATATAATTGACATAGTACACCCTGATATCCGCCATTAACTGAAAATGGCTGAACATGTTATTATTTTTTTTCGGTTTGAGTAAATGAAAAATTTCGGAGGCCTGACGAACACTGTCCAGTAATTCGTTCACGGTGATATGGCCGGGTGCATTCACTTTGCCATCTGTGACTGTATAAGGGGCGGTAAAAAGGGCTTTCTGAAATTGTTCCGACTGGGGTTTATCAAACCCAAATGTTAACCGGCAATAATCTTCTATAAACTGATCTGTATTGAGCGGATGATCAGAGTCTATCGCCTTTATATAAGCGCTGATCAGGATATCAAAACCGGTAATGGGGTACACATGGCGTAAAGCATACAATTCCACCAGATCGTCTTCAGATTCATAGGTAGAAGAATATACGCCGGAGGTAGACCATGACGTCATCACGATGCCCTTATATCCCAGATTTCTGCAAATGGGTATAAAATTCCTGATGTTGTTGAAGTGGTATTGCCATCTTGTAAGAAAATAATTATCCGGCGAACTCCTGATGGACGGCGCCCCCCAGATTTCATAACCGCTTTTTACGAGTTGTTCATGTGCCCCGAACCTGTCCATCGCCCAACCATAATTCCAGTCTACAAATATAGTTTGCGGTGGCAGCAGATGAATATAATCCGGATACTTCAACGCTATATCCGCCCAGACCACGGGTCGCTTTCCCAGTGAAACGACGATATCGCAAAGCATTTTTATATGATCAAAATACAAGCGGGATAACCCAATCCCGGCAGCCCTTTTTTTGCACTTTTCGCAATGACCCAACAGGTGCGTTTCATCACCACCGATATGAAAATAGGGCGAGGGATGCATAACGGCCATATCCTTAAACAGACGGGTGAACAACTCCCTGTTTTTCTCCACCTCAGTCGGACATACCTGTGAAAAATCTTTATCATCTTCGCGTAGCCCGGCATATTTATAATTTCGCAGAATATATTCAACATGCCCGAAGCTTTGCTGAAGGGGTATCACATCGATATGCAGGCCCTGACAATATTGTATAAAGTCTTTTACCTCTTCCCTGGTATAAGCAAACCGGTTTGGAATCAAAGGATCTTCCTGGAAGGGATAAGTGGCTTCCCATTCCATGACCAGTGTATTGATCCCCTGTTTACTTAACTGAAGGGTAAAATTTTTTAGTGCCTGCATTTTCATCACCTGTATCCGGAGGTCCAGGTGAAAACCACGGACATGAAAACTGTCTTCAGGATCGCCTGCTGTTGCCTGCGACAGGCAGCAAGCAAAAAGAAACGCGATGAGAAGTAACCGTGCTTTCATATCGATCGTTTTAAAATTCCTTTAGCTTCCAGCTTTTTATTTTATATCCATAAAAGGCATAGAAAACAAGATATGTATAGCATGGCAATAAAATCCAATAGCCCGTTTGCAAACTATACTTATCGGCAAAGTAACCATAGAACAAGGGAACGATGGCATTTCCGCTAAGTCCCATGATCAGTATCGAGGCGCCCAGTTTCAGTTGGGTTCCCAGTCTGTCCAATGCAAGCGGCCATATTCCTGCCCAGATCATTGAATTGGCAAATCCCAGCATAACGAGAAACCAGATGGAAATATCAGTATGATGTCCCAGAAAATAAATATTTCCGCTCGTTATTAAAACCAGCAACGACAGCAGCACGCCCAGTAAAGTACAAAACCGCAACGCATTCAGCTGGGAAATACGCCAGGGAATCAGGGTAATCCCCAGCAGGTATCCGCATATTGTTGCAAACAATGTATAGGAAGGAAATACTTTGGCTTCCATGATGGATATTCCCATTCCCTGCGCATAACTGATGATACTGTCGATCGCAAGGATCTGGGAGCCGACATGTAAAAATATGGCCACAGCTCCCAGGATTAAGTGAGGGTAACTAAAAATATTACGATGCGGAGAATTGCTTACCGGAGCTTCTTCATCTTTGAAATTCTCAATTTCAGGAAGGGGAGAGAACCTTACAGCAAAACCAAGAATGGTCAGCAAGCAACCGACAAAAGCATACGGTAAAATAACCCTCCTGATCAGCGCATCGAGTACTTTGTTTTTTTCAACCGTATCCATGTGCTGAATACTTTGAAACAGGGTATTGTCGCCGGGCCTGAGGATGGCCGCGGCAAGCAGAAGCGGTGCTATAATGCCCGCGGTCTTGTTGCAGATGCCCATAATGCTGATTCTTTGCGCTGCCCTGTTTTTTGCTCCGAGAATGGTAACGTAGGGATTTGCCGCCGTTTGAAGAACAGATAAACCAATACCTATTAAAAACAATCCGCAAAGAAACAGGCCATAGGTGCGGGTTTGAGCGGCCGGAATAAAAATAAAAGCGCCCGCCGCCATGACCCAGAAACCGAACATCATCCCTTTTTTAAACCCGATTTTTTTCAACAGAAAGGATGAAGGAACAGATATTACCAGGTAGGAGATATAGAAAGCGAAAGTTACCAGGTACGACTGAAAGTAGGAGAGCTCGCAGGCAATTTTAAAATATGGGATCAGCATCGCGTTGATCCATGTCGCAAAGCCAAATACAAAGAACATCATACCGATAATCATGATCGGTACAGAGCTCCTGGTCAAAAGTCTCTGGATCATAACTTCTTTTCAGAGTCATTTGTGCTGTCAAAACGGTTAAACCATTCATTACTGCTTTTACTGTACAGAAAAACAAGCGCGAGAACCTGCAAAAGCACCTGGAGGACGAACAGAAAGCCCAATGCAAGGTTTGTTCTGAAAAGAAAAGGTACAAACATCTCCGAAGCGAGGATAATCAAAACAAAAAGTACCACAAATAAAATCCGCGCCCATTTTTTTCCAAAACCAATATACCGGATCGCGACATACAGGAGGACAAGCAATATCGCATTTGAAAAAAGTACCCGGCTGTCGGTATGAGCGGGTGTATCCCGAATAACCTGCTGTAAAATGAAAACAAGGGTTTCCAGAAAAAGAGCAGTATAAAGGATGTTTCTTGCGGCTATGATAGATTTGGGTTTGTGAAACAACGGACCTTCCGGGATCATATAGCATTTTTAAGGAATCGAAGATAGGCATGTTGCAGATAAAGTAACTTCTTTAATGCCTTACTTCCACAACTGACTACCCCGGAGATCGAATAATACGTTGTATGCCGGGCCCGGGATAAATCATCCTAATTCAGGAAAATAAAAGAGGGGGAGAAGTGAAAGCCAAATAAACTACTGAACATAAATATCATTGGCGGATCCTGCAGATGACAGAATTATCTCTTTGTCATTTTTCCAGTAAACAGCGCCTTCCGAAGTTTGTCCGGTTACATATACATCAGACCCTGATACAAGAATTGAAGTGGCGTTTCCATAGGCAGCGCCATTCAGTGGTAAATCATGCTCCACGCCATTTTTCCAATAAGCGGGGGCATTGGATCCACCGTTTACGGGAACTGTTAAGGAGCCTGTACAGTACAGATCTCCTCCTGACACAAAAAGGGAGTTGATTGCAGTGAGATAGTTAGACGCGTCAGACCCAAATACCGGCGTTGCCAGGCCATTTTTCCAATAGACTGCCGTGTCGCCGGCATTCATACCTCCCAGGTAGACATCGGTTCCTGAAACGAAGAGGCAAAAAACAGACGGATCTGAACCGGAAATGTGGTTTGGATAATAGCCCTGGGCAACAACATGCATCGTTTGGTTTTTCCAGTAAACCGCATCGCCTACACTGTCAGACCCGGCCACGTACATGTCGCTATCCGTAGCAAATACCGAAGCTATATAACCTGAAGCCTTTCCCGGCAAAGAAATGACGGAGCCATTTTCATACAAATTGAATCCATTTGCATAGTAGAAATTATTACCTGAAAGAGCAAAGGAAGGCCAGCCTGGGTTTAAAGATGCTGATATAATGTTTTGAACGCCATTTATCCAATATACATTTTCTCCACCCGGTCCACCAGGGTTAAGATTGCCGCTCGTGGATTGACCGCTAATGCCTCCTATATACATGGTATTGTTATAAACATGAACGTGGCTGGCCGAACCCCCGGTTGGCGAAAGGATCTGCATTACGCCGTTTTTCCATAAAACCGGATTTTTCCCATTGCTCCCAACAATATAAATAGTAATACCATTTGGATTACTGGTACCGGTTGTGCTTTTAGTACAGGAAGCATAAAACACAATCAGGAAAACAAAAACAAACGGCAACCTCGATAAAGGACCCATTGGCAAAAGAGTTAAATAAATTGTAATGAGGCTCCATGCTGGTCTATCATTACCGGTTTCCATTCTGCGGGAATTTCGATACGGCACATCATTTTTGTATATTTAAACAAGAGACTTTTGCTTTATACACCCGTCAAACATGAATTAAAGTACTTTTGGCTTTCGAATAAAAATTGTTCTTATCATTGACTGTAAACATGAACGAATCGTTGCATCATGGTTCGCTATTTTGATTTTATAGTTGAGCCAATGCTTATAAAACAGCAAAGTGCTATTTTTTGAATTTTTCTTTGTAGCAGCTTTATTGAATGGCGACACTTCTTTCTAATCTAAACGATCATTATGTTTTCATCAACCTTTCATTTCCTGCGTTGCGCGACCATGAGTATGTTGTTGTTGTATTCTTCTGGCGCACTCTTTGCCCAAAATACACATTTTGAAAACTATGACCTGAACCCCGTGCAGGTGAATATGTCGATTACAAATATCGATGGCAAAAAAGCATTGCGAATATCAAGGGATACAGCCATCCAGGGAGCCGATATCCCCACATTCGTAAGACTGAACAACACCGGTGATTTTAGTAATGGAAACATTGAAGTCATGCTGCTGAGCCGGCTGCTGCCCACTGCGGATGCCACTGCAAGAGGCTTTTCGGTTTGGCATTCCGGATCAATAAAGACAACAGCCGGTTTGAATGCATCTATATCAGGCCCACCAACGGACGTGCGGACGACCAGCTCCGCAGGAATCATTCCACGCAATATTTTTCTTACCCTGATTATAAATTCGACAGGTTACGGAAAGAAGCAGAGGGAAAATATGAATCCTATGCCGACATGGGGCTGAATGAATGGATCAAAATGAAAATCGTAGTGCAACATGCACAGGCCAAACTTTACATAAACGATAACCTACAACCGGCCCTCATAGTGAATGATCTTAAACTGGGCGCCGACAACAGCGGTGCCATTGGTCTTTTCGTTGATGGCGGTACGGATGGGTTTTTCCGGGATATTAAAGTGATGAAAGAAAATTAGTTGGAATTACTTTCCGGCTGGTCTGCATCTCAACGCCCGATGATCTCGCCATTCAGTGGTATCTGCTTTCTGTGTACATTATGATCTTTTACCGAGCTAAACTCATCAAAAACAAAAGGCAATCCTTCATTGCCATTTAAATCGCCTCCGTCCATATCAAACCTGTCCGACACCTGAAAATGCAGATGAGGTCCGGCCGCATTGCCTGAATTTCCAAGATAAGCAATGACCTGGCCTTTTTTTACATGATCTCCAACTTTCACCTTAATCCTTCCCGGCTGCAGATGCGCATAAAAAGCATAAACGTCTTTTTTTATTTCAAGACATATCCAGTTACCGGGATACGTCTTGCGGTTTAATTCTGTTGCATGTTTTATTTCACCCTTCGCCTGCGGAATGTTTTCAGGAATGCTGTCCTGCATAAAAACAATTTTCCCATCCGCCACGGCCAATACTTCGTGTCCATAGCCGTAAAACATACTACTGGTTATTTCATTGGGAAAAGGACTGGGCAGCACATTACCCGCCGAGTCAACTTTGCTGAAATCAAAGGCATACCGCTGGGGACTCAGCAGGTTCCCCGCCCTGTTTGTAAAAGTTTGATGAGGAGAATTATATTCTCCCGGCCCGCTACCGCATTTCCATATTCCATCTTTGAACGGAAGACCGATAACAACGGGTTTTTCCTGCTGAACAACAAGCGGGAAATCAGCAAGTACCATCTCCCGGCCTTTATTATCTCTATCGACGTTTCTCTTGAGTTCAAGACTGCTATCCGGCTCAAATGCAAAATCATGAAAAAGAGAATCGGGGAGAGGCTCATGATTATTGATTCTTAACCACACCAAAGCGACCATCGATGTAGCCGGATTGATTCTTCGTGGTACCTGAGTGGGACTTATAACACCCAGTATTGACCTGAATTTATTATAATCTTCAAGGTCCTTCTTCTCAAATACCAACAATAGCCTGCCCGTATGGTCCTTTATGTCCATGCGGTTAATAGTAAGTGGCAATACAGCCAGGTTCGTGATTACAATATAATAATTCATATACAGGTACCCGTCAGAGCCCTCGACCGCAATCGGCTTTACGGGTATCTCTATACGAACAGGGATATCCTGGTATTGAAAAGGCTTTTCAGCATTCATAAGCTGTCCGAATGAAGAACAGGAAAAAAGCATGAACATGCCAGTAAACAGTAAGCCTTTTATAATGCTGATCATAAGTGAAAAATTTATACCATTTGTTTTTCTATTTGTTTTTTTACCCTGTTATAAAATCCGTCTTTGGCCAGTCGCTGTTCCACTTCTGTTATCGCTTTGAGTATATTATTTTCTGTATTGGTAAGATCCAGCAACGCTTTTTCAAAAGCGCGGCTATAGGGAAGGATCTTTGCAGCCAGTTTTCTGCCCTTTGCAGTCAGTGATAGCAGTCTTTTTCTGCTATCTTTTTTATCTGCCTCCGATTTAACGAGGTTCGCCTCTTCCAGCTCTTTGATCAATTGAATAACCGACGGATGCGCATAAGAAAGCTCTGTCGACAATTCGACAACACCGATCAGGGGCTTGTGATGCAAAATAAAAATAACAGGGTACCATTTATACCTGATGCGGGATCCATGGTACTCTTTATAAATTAACGCAGCGTCATTTTTAAACGTCCAGCTGAGCCGCTCCAGACGGGTGGCAATGGCAAGGATGCCCAAATCGTCGAGTGAATGCATCCTCAAATATATGTAGTTAACTACATATTGTGTTCAATTTTTCATAAATCATACAAAATTTGGGCTCGTTAATATTTCGGAAGCTGGGCTTCGGCGATAATGAGTGCAGATCATTCGGAGCGTACATAACTTGTCAGCACTGGTTCGGATAAGTTAATATAGAATTTGTGCTGACATTTGTGATACAAGTATTAAATTCCATCTTAAAATAATCAATCATGAAATGTAAGCTCATTCTATCTGTTATACTTCTGATCACCTGTCTGGCAGCATTTAGCCAGGAAAAACAATCTGATATGGCTAACACAAACAGTTCGGTCGCTGTGGAAAAAGGATTGATTAAAGTGTCCATCATGTATCCGTTTGCAGAAGGCAAGACCTTTAATATGGAGTATTATGAAACCAAACATATGCCGATGGTAGCGAAGTTTTTAGGATCAAATTTGGTAAAATATACCATCGAAAAAGGCATCGCAAGCGGTATGCCTAACACACCATTGCCATTTATGGCCATTGGCTCCTTCTATGTAAAAGACCTGAGCGCCTATCAGGCAGCCATCGCACCAAACAGAGATGCCATAAGATCAGATTTTTCTAATTACACCAATATTATGCCTGTCATCCTGGTTAGTGAGGTTGTTCGGTGACACTGTCCTGCCTGAGCGCCAAAGAATATTTTATTCAGCGGCCGTATTTTTTAAAATGTCTACCAGGATCAATGCATGATTATGCTCCTCATCTTTGGAGCCATAAAGAAGGGTAACCACAGTATGTTTTGAGCATGCTGACTTTAAATCAGCCAGTGAGGTCGAATGCTTCAGCTCTTCGAGATATTTTTTCCTGAACAGGGCCCATTGGGTCATATCCTGATGATACCATTTTCTGAGTTCATTAGAGGGAGCAATCTCCTTCATCCACAGATCCACCTGTGCGGCTTGTTTAGTCAGGCCGCGCGGCCATAGACGGTCAACGAGAATTCTGAAACCATCGGATTTCGAATACTCTTCATATACACGTTTGACTCGAATGACGTGATTCATTTTATGCTGTTGTTTCAAATGACGGTCTGTCTGTCCGGGTTATTCGGGACTTTAAGAAACTGATATTATTTTTTTGCCTGATCACTTTTCAAATAAATTGGGTAAGTTTAAGGTAACTAAAAACCAGAGGAGGTCACTTTTTTTCACTTATTTTTTCAATTGTATTCTTTTTTTATGAGTTCTATCAATTTCGTAGCTTCTTCACGATAATGTTTTTCATCGTCTATGATTATTATTATGTCGCTTTTTTCAAATTGTGTGAATGAATAAAGTTGTTCAATCAGTGGAGTGTCATATCGCGTAAAGACTTCGACATTGTGGGGATATGAAAGATACAGAGGGTCATCAATACCTGGCGGTGGAGAGGGAAGTCTTATTAATTGCATAGCAAATTCGTTTAATTTGTTCCAATGCTCATTATAAATATGTTGATTGAATTCTAAAGGAAATTCATAAAATGAGTTGAGCTCGTTTATAGCTTTAAGAACTGTTTGTTTACGGATTACACTAAAACCGCCAGTATTTTTGAGCTGAGCAATAGTGATATCGCGCCTGTTAAAACCTGAAGGCCAGGAATAGTAAAAAAAGAAATGATGGAAGAAAGTATCCTGTGTTGGGATAGACCTCATATTTACAATAGGAATATTCAAAGCGCTATCCATTTTTTTAATGATTACGTTCTTGAACCCAATATCGTTTGATATTGCCACTGTGTCTTTCTCAAGATCCTGCAACATTCCTTCCATATAATTCTTTTCTTTTTCGCTGTTAACAAAATGCTCTCGTATATTCTCAGCAAAAAAACCTAACGTAACGGCAAGAAATATCATTAAGAATTCAAGAAAATATTCTTTCAATTTTTTTGATTTATGATGCAGGTCGGGATGATGATGTACTTCCATATTGTGAATTTCCGGATTTTGTATAACAGTGTCTGTGTCAGAAGCAGGAGTCATTTCATCTGAAAGATTTTCCGAATTATTTGTCGGAATATTTAAGTTTTCCTCGTCTGACTTGCCTGTCATTTACTTTCAGTTGGTTAAATTATTGGAGTGTTTGTTCGCATGAGGCACAACACTCAAATTTATGCTTTAAGACGCAGTGGTTGAAAAATAATGTAATTGACAACTTGCTATTTAGTGTGGACTCCTCCCAAAAATCGAAGCGATGCAAATTGGAAAATCGACTTTGTCTCACCCCGGAGTCAGTGCTTTTTGTTGTTCAGCAGTTATAACAGTTTCTTTCACAGGCATCGGTATTGCCTGCGGTGCAACCGTTGTGTCTGCAACTTCTTTTGGTTTATCCTGTACCGTGTTGCATGAAAATATTATCATGAGAACAGCTGCCAGACCGTAACAATATTTAAAATTTGAATTCATTTTTTGAAATTTAGGTTTTAACAATAAATATTTAACTTGTATCGTATCGGTCCAGATTCGAATGATACGATTCATTTTATACCCTTGTTTCAAATGATGGTCTGTCTGTCCGGGTTATTCGGGACTTTAAGAAACTGATATTATTTTTTTGCCTGATCACTTTTCAAATAAATTGGGTAAGTTTAAGGTAACTTAAAACCCGCTTATTGTTTGAAAATATTCGAACAGTAGTTGCAAAATAAATGAATATATGAACAAGAAATATTTATCGGGGTACCTGGCTATCATTTTTTCAATGATGCTTTACTGTTTGCCTGCAGTTGGTCAGAAAGTACTTGCCACGATTGTAAAAAACGGTGAGGTGCGCATAGGTACCAGTGGTAACCAACCGCCTTACTCGATGAAATCGAAGACAGGGGAGCTGATGGGGTTTGAAGTTGACCTGGCGAATGCACTGGCAACCAATATGGGCGTGAAACTGAAACTGGTAGAAATGCCTTTTTCAGAATTGTTGGACGCGCTCAAATCAAATAAGGTGGATGCGATCATGTCAGGTATGACCATCACACCGGAGCGAAACCTGGTGGCGCTTTTTGCGGGCCCGTATACTATTTCGGGAAAATCAATCCTGACAAAATCCAGTAAGGTAGCAGCGTTCAATGCTGATAGCGGCAGCATGGCAAAAAAATATAAGATCGTTTGTCTGAAAGGATCTACCAGTGAAGAATTTGTAAAAACCGTTATGGCAAAACAGGAACTCATCGCGGTTAGTAATTACGATGATGGAGTGAACATGGTCATCAATGATCAGGCTGATGCCATGGTTGCAGACAAACCCATCTGTGTGATTTCAATTATGAAATATCCGGGGAAGGACCTGGTGACTACGGAGCAGCCGCTGACCATCGAACCCATTGGCGTGGCCTTACCATCCGGAGATCCGCAATTTTTGAACCTGGTGTCAAACTATATTTCCACCCTGCAAATATCCGGCACACTGGCAGGGCTGGAACAAAAGTGGTTCAAAAATGGCTCATGGATGCTGAGTGTAAAATAGACAGATTGGGTCAAGAGCCTGATATTAAAACATAGGAGGCAGCCATCAACTTATTTATTCCCGGTATGGAGGCTGATCACGCGGATTACTTTGCCGCAAATATTATCCTTAATAGCTGCTAATAACATCTTTTTTTAATGTTTCCAGGCCGCTGCCGTCATGATAAAATTCTATACTGTCGGCATAAATAGCGGCCTGTTTATCCATGTCACAAGTATTATAGGCGTTAAAATAAACGCTGTCCATATGAACAATGGTATTATACAATTCCAGCGATTCGGGAATTTTCTTCATGATAATTTTAAAATACTTCTTACAGTGCAATACCAATTGTATAATTGGCTTCCGATCGAAGATATGGAGTTGTTTGAGAATGCCAATAAAGGAGAGTATTGGAATTACGTGCGAATTCCAATCTTAATATATAGAAGCAGGAATTTATTGTTTTTGTTTTCGTAAAGGCAGATCAAATTTACCATCCGTTAATGGCGAGGGTTTTTGGGTAGCAACATTTACAAGCTCTCCTGAAAATGTACCGGTAATTCGGGTTTCACTTTTAGAGGTTATGACAACGGTAACTGTCGATGTGCGACCAAATTCATAATCCGGATACTTTTCGTTTTCGTTTGGAAAGGAAAGCCTGAAATTTGCAAAACGATTTCCGCCATTACTTCCCGACGATTTAAACCGGTCCATATTTTCCCATTTTATGGTCGTAGAGCCAACTGCATTGACACCAAAACCAAATTGTGGCGGATTTTTCTCGGCAGGGTCGTTGCTCATCAGTGTGAAAAATACTTCACCTTTTGAGTCGATTGCAGCCTGGTTTGCGTAATCATCGTGGCCACTCCACGAATAAATCTGACCGTCAATCTTATAAGAAAAAGTTGAAATTTCCTTTGACATTAAAACCGCGTGATCCGTATTACCCGTTACGCTTGCATTAGGACTACCGCAGGACGTTATCAAAAATCCTGATATTGCAACTGCGAGAATGGATAAATAGCTTGTTATCTTTTTCATCCTGACATATAATTAGTACCCTGAAATTACTTTTGCATTTGTTACCGGTCTGCAGGCAATCGACCAATATATCTTCCTAATCGTCAGACGTGCGAATGGGAGATTCCGGTGATATTGACCACCTGAAATGAAGGAGCCGCTAATTATTGAATCTATTGATGTTTTGTTGCCATCAGGCAATCCCCAATTTCTGAACCTGGTATCAAACTATATTTCTAGTTTAAGCACTGACTGAGTTAGATCTTCCTAAGCTGAGGACGCACTTTGTCAAAGAATGTTTGATAATTGTTATTGTTTTCCGGGCGAGTTATCCTGGGAAAGCCGCAATTTTCAAAGCAGATTCTTAAATAATCAATAAAAGTTGTGTTGTGTTCTTCATTTAGAAACTGTCCGTCAATACTTGGCTTCTGAGTTAGTTTTAAAGCATATGGGGGGCCTCCGCTGATATTATCCTTATGATAGAAGTCAGCAGAAATTTGTATGGCAATAAAACCTTCTTATTTAAAATCATCTTTCAATTCTATCAGGTAATCGGTGTCTGTAAATTCCGAAACAAGCGCATCAAGGCTGAAGATTTGTATCGGATCGGCATACGTCCACATATAATCTTCATTTGTGTCGTAGTCCCAGGCAAAATTACATCCACCCACAATTCTGTAAAATGTTTTAAGAGACTGCGGGATAAAACCAAATCGTCTGGTTGATTTTTCAAGTACTGTTAATAACCGTTCTGTATCAGTAAGCGGCTTATGTAATGGTTTTTCAAAATTATAATTGAAGGTTTTTTTAAAAAGATAGTTGATAGACACTAGTTCATTGTAGATAATGTTGAGATTGAAAGCAACTCTTTTGAAGGTTTCGTTTAGTACATTTTCTATATCAGGAAATGTGTTTTTTGAGAATGCGGCATAACCCATCCTTTCTACTTCATCATACACCGTCTTTGTCTCACCGCTGAGATATCTTTCATATAGTGTCATACATAATGGATTACGGCTATTGTATAAAAAGCATTAGGAGGGTAGAAGTCAGCAATTGAAGGAGAAAAAAATGAAGTGCCATAGACGATAATACGAATGAATTAGTCAATATTTTATAAAACTTTTATTGAGTAAAAGTCACTGCTCCTGTTTTCATATCGTAGTACGCACCCACAATTTTAATTTCCCCATTTTCAAGCATTTGCTTCAGGATCGGACTTTTTGTTTTTATCATTTCAATCGAATTCAAAACATTGTTTCTGCTTACCAGATCTGTGAACACCGGATTTTTGGATGTTTTTTCATCGGCATAATTTTGCGACTTTATCACAGCGGGCCTAATCTTGTTAAGAAGGGTAGTAATATTGCCCAGCTTTACATTATCAATGGCAGCTTTCACTGCTCCACAGCTACTATGTCCCAATACTACTATCAGTTTCGCACCCGATACTTTACACCCGAATTCCATGCTGGCCAATATATCATCATTGATAATATTACCCGCAACCCTGGCAACAAAAATATCACCGATACCCTTGTCGAAAACATCTTCAACAGGTATCCGGCTGTCAAGGCATGAAAGTATCACAGCCTTGGGGAACTGACCAAAAGATGCATTCCTCACCAGGCTCGAGTGATCTCTTGCCGTGACATTATTATTTACAAAACGTACGTTGCCGTTTTTCAAACTGAATAATACGGTATCCGGAGTCAGTGCTTTTTGTTGTTCAGCAGTTATAACAGTTTCTTTTACAGGCATCGGTATTGCCTGCGGTGCAACCGTTGTGTCTGCAACTTCTTTTGGTTTATCCTGTACCGTGTTGCATGAAAATATTATCATGAGAACCGCTGCCAGACCGTAACAATATTTAAAATTTGAATTCATTTTTTGAAATTTAGGTTTTAATAATAAATATTTAACTTGTATCGTATCAGTCCAAATAATATTATTTTAAAGACATCATCAAATGAAATCATACCGTATCAGGTGTGTAATCATATTTGCGCTAATGAGCGTATTCATGCAGACTTCATTTGGACAGAGCTCAAATTTCGGGAATTGGTTTATATATTTTGGAAATCAGGCCATTAATAAAAAATGGAATTGGTATAATGAAGTACAATGCCGTAACTATAATTTCATAGGTGACCTGGAACAATTGGTTTTGCGCACCGGGATCGGCTATAATTTAACCGAGAATAACAATAATGTGCTGCTGGGATTTGTCTATATCTATTCTGAACCCTATATTCTAGGCACTGACCAGAAAACATCCAATAATACTTACACAATATTTCAGCAATTTATAACGAGGCAGAACTTTGGAAGAGTTTTCATACTTCACAGGTATCGGATCGAAGAAAGATTTCTTCCAGATCATTTCAGGATGAGATTCAGGTATTTCCTATCCCTGAATATTCCTGTTACTGGCAAAACCATGGCTCCCAAAACATTATATGTTTCCGCCTACAATGAAATATTTCTGAATGGTGAGACGCCGGTGTTTAACCAGGATCGTGTATTTGGTGCGCTTGGATGGGTTATCAATAAGAATCTCAGGACCGAATTGGGAGTTATGACACAGATATTCGAAAACCGCAATAAGAATCAGCTCCAAATTGTGTTCTTTAATAACATCCCGTTTAAAAAAATGTGAATTAGCCCTCTGAATTCAACTACTTTGAACCCATTGCGTTTAAGCGTCCTAGGAATACCACTGGCCACAATAGTTCATCTCCGCAGATAGACATATTTACTGATGCCACACTTGCGAAAGTTAATAAAATCTTTGATTCGTATCTAGGAAAAGCTTTTGCTTGCGGTGAGCGGTACCGATTATATTGTAAAAGGATCTTTCGATATTGTCGACAGATCCATTAATTACTAATTTTTCTCTTTCTTTTTCACAAGGGTAATTTGTATCCGTGATAACGTTTAACCGTAAACGCATCTAATAAGTGTCTCCATACAGATTAACAAGAAAGGAGTAAGTGAAAGTACTTCGAGTCCATATATTATACGTGAAAACTTTGTTAGAACATATTCCTAAGTCGTGTTGAGACGTTAAAAAGAGTAACTTGAAAGTGACACCCATGTTTACCCCGCGACGAAAGGAGTATTTACAGTTTATCATGACTCTATATCATACAGCTGGAACTGGATAGCGCGAAGATTCTCCATTTTGACTTTTATTGCCCTTCTTTTCTTTCTATCAATAGCTCATATTCAGTGCAGAAAGAGCTCTCCGCCTCCAATATATTGCCATCTGTGACTCAGGAGAGAAAGAACACTTTTGGTTGTAAGGTAAATGGAGAGATCTGGAGACCATACGCGACCTGTCACTATTTTTATGGAAGACAATGTGTGGAGTTGGGTTTTGAAGTCTACCCCATTGATACTTTACATAAGCTCCCGCTCAGCTTTGGTTTGGGGTCGCGAATTACTTTGTCAATTTTTAATAGCACCAGAATTTATTGCACCATTTAAACTATCTTAAAAATTTTCTATTATTTTCTATTTATTGAATTTGCTGCAACTGCTTCTATTGTTAAATAGCTTTGTAATATAGGAACCTGTAAATCTCCGGTTTAACCAGTTATCTATTAAATTGTTTTAATATTAGAATAATATTGAGTGTTCCGAAATAGACTAGTAATATAAATATGCGTCCTGTATCGCACTATTCTGTAGGATGTAGAAAAATTCAATTGAGTTTGTTCCATTTCTAGCGACAACTGATATAGGACTCGCATTATAAGAAAAAGGGATCGCGTAATAACCCGAATTTTTCGGTACAATGTCGAATTGCCATTCACTCCCTTCTTCCCAATTGGCGTGACGTACGACACCAGTTATATCAGTCCAACAGACGTCTATAGTTTGAGCACTTCTCGATACAGCTTTTACGGACCCAATATTAGTTTCACCGAAAGCACTAAAAAGTGGACTAAAATGCCAACCGCGCCCATCGTACCAATTTGCATCCTGAACCGAACCATCAGGCCCAATCCAAAAAACCTCGATGGTATCAGCAATCCTAGAAACGGCGCTGATGTCGCCAGAGAGTGACGCGCTACCAGCAGGGCGAAGTTCATATTCTGTCCAACCATCTTGGCCCTCATACCAAAAAGTGCCATTTACAGATCCATCCTCGCCAATCCAAAAAAGTTCCAGGCTGTTTGGAATTCGGGAAACTACTGAAATTCTAGCTGACAGGCCGGTTTTGACAGTTTGCTGGGACAGTAAAGGAGCCTTTTGCCATTGATTTCCATCATACCATGCGGAGTGCCAAAGAATTCCATTGTCGTCCGCCCAAAATATCTCCATGCTGTTTGGAATTCTTGATGCAGCTGCAATGGTTGAACGAGTTGATGCTGAACCTTGGTCTGCCAGTGTAAAAGTCTGCCAAATAGGGTTTGGTCCGCTATACCAAAACGCATCCTGAATCGAGCCGTCTTCTCCAACCCAAAACAATTCAAGACTTTCTGGAATTCTTGAAAGAACAGCTATGCCGCCTTTGGAAGCCCTTACCTGATAGGGTATTGCGCCAAAATTCCATCCTTGACCTGCATACCAGTTGGCATCCTGTATTGATCCATCATTTCCAATCCACATTACTTCAATGCTTCCTGGAACTCTTGAAACGGCTGCAATGCCACCTGGAATAGCAGCATTTTGAACCGCGAATTGATTAAACCCAAATTTAGACAACAATACGAAAGGTGCGTATTTGCAGGGCATGTTTAGTTCATCAATTAACCAAAGCATGTAATATCCGGGTGGCGCAATGGTTGAATCGGGAGGTGCGTTACATTCAACTTTATTTCCATACTGAATAAATGGAACACTAATATATCGCTGATCGCCGTCAAAGGAATGAGTAACTGAGCCCAATCTCATAAAGACTACTCTTTTCACGGGCGAATTATTTTCTGTTCCGATAAAACTCACGGTAAAAGTTTGCCCATATGTAACAGTTTCAGGTGAATTCTCAATTTGAATTCTATCTTGATTTTGAAAATAATCCGGCTCAAAAAATTCAATGGCCAGGTTGGCTGGTCCATCATTTATTTGAGAACCGGCAGTCCAAATTCTTCCATCGGGTATTAATAAAGCCGTTGAATGATATCCCCTTACTTCGTTGGCAGGAGGACCGGTAATCCATGAATCAGGTTCCCCATTTTGAGCAGGTGTGTAAATTTCAACTTCCCGTACGCCATCCACATCGTCCAGATAAATTGGTTTGCCATCTTTATCAAAGCCACTGAAACCGCTGACCCCGCCGGTAATAACAACATCGCCGGTGGGCAAGAGCGTGGAATTCAAATAGTGTCTTTGCGGAAGGACATCAATTAGTACGTAATCACCACCAGGGGTGCCTTTATGTCCTCCAACATTGACAGCAACCTGATTTCCCTGGATAGTTCGAGCTGCTGTTGGCTTCCAGGATGGCAAGCTACCGTCAAACGGTGCTAAATCGGCAATCAAAGGTATTCTGCCACCCGTTATCAGAATCCTCGCGTGATAATTCTCGTCATGAAGCAAAGGAAGCATCACGGAGCTTGTATGTTGACTTGTCGGAATTAAATAAATGTCTTCGATTAAATGCGGGCCCGGAAAAGCATTAGTCACTTCTTGCGTATTGAAGTTATAGAACAAGCTTTTGTCTTGCACATCGATTTCATAGTTTGGATGTATATCAGAATCAATGCTACTACAGCCAGCCGGAATATCAAACGCTTCGCATATTTTTACATCATCACTGTACATTGGTTGCACTATAAAGATTTCACCTGTGTGAGGAACCACATGAACCCGTGGATAATAAGGTATGAACACATCAGAACCCACCACGCCTAAGGCTTTATCGATCACTCTCCAACTCATTGTGGCTATGTTGAAAATTTCGGGTTTTGTATTATTGTGGCGATAATCATCATCTTCTCTAAAATCATCCGTATATATGTAGGGGATACTTGGATGGCCGCACATAGCAATAATATCTCCCGTATGAAGAGTAATCAGAGTGGGATACCATCGACCTCCTCCGTAACCAGTCTCGGGATTCCGGTTCATCAGAGGACCGACAAGCCATGATGAACCCCGGCTAAAAGCTTGATATATAAAACTTTTCCTGCTTCCACTCCAATGTTCTCCGTGACCACCGCCTAATGTGTCAGCCGGATACTCTAAAGTGCCTCCGGCGACAAGAAGCCTTCCATCGGGCAAAAAGGCATGGCCGGAACAGAATATATCAGCATCGGGAGATCCAGGATTTAAAATGAGGTTATTCGAGCAATCAAAAAGTCTCGTATGGTCGATTTGAGGTTTAGTTGTGTCATGCGCATTTTGCAAATCAACATTACCTATGATATTTTCCAAATGCGGCCAATACGGTGAAAAGTTTTCAACATCTTCCCAATTTACCGTGTGGGCATATTCAGGGTGGTTTTCAGGATGAACCTTCCAATTTGGAAGTCGTACGAGTCCGCTACCAGCAAAGTATAATATTGTTCCCCGAAGTCCTATAGGCAAAAGAGCAGCATGAACTGCTTCGGCCTGTGATATTCCACCTTGACCATCTGTTTGAGAGGGCTCACCTACATAACGCCAATTCATAATAATTGTGGTTTAGAAAACATCATCTTTTGACCCTCAGCGTTATCAACATTTGCACTTGAAATCATGGAGAATCAAAATAGTGACTCAACGAATTACGCGAGAATCTTAAATAATTTATAAGAACTAATGAACGCAAATAAGAAAAGTTAAAATATTTTACACGGATTTTAAAATATTTTTGATAAATCTAGGCTTTGTGAGGGCTTGGGAATTCGGCATGTCTATATTAAAAAGGCCAGTCTACATTTAAATGGCAAAGTGGAGCGATCGCATATTATGGATCAGCAAGAGTTCTATCAGCTAAGTAAAGGGTATTACTCATCGCAGTAACAATTACCTGAGAACAGCTATCGTAGAAAGCAGCTGGGTTATCATCCGAAAAGATCCGGCTATGTTGCACTTATACAAAAAATACTGCCGGAAAATGGTGCCTAATAAAGCGATTATTAAAATAGCTAGACCCCTGCTTAGCCGCATAAGATATGTGTGGACAAATCGGGTTGAATATGAGATTGGCCTGGTTGGCTGAACTGAATAAAATATAAAGGCTCAATGGAGAGGCCTTTATATTTTATTCTAGCACTACAAAATTATTAACTATCAGCACTACACTTTTCAAAGTTTTTACAAGGCATCCACCGTTGAAAGAAACCCTGCAGCGCCGTTCATCGGAAAGACTGCTTCCTTAGTATACAGGTGCCTTTTTATAAGTTGAAAAAGACCTTGCAGCTTCTGTGGCTAATACAGCAAAAATCGAGGATGACTGCTAATTGAAGTGTATTTGAATCGATGTGGGTTGATAAAAATAGTGTGATTACGGAAACATACTAAGGGTATACCCTTAGACAGGAAATTATTTTTATAAACGATGCAGCGAAAACTCATCATTGAAGGGTTTTTCTGTATATCAATTAATCTTTGATTGCTCTATATTTGAATCCACATGCCGATTTATAAAAAAATAGGATGCTTTAGATTATCAAATTGGGTAATTCTTAGCATGCTATCATTCTTTTCCTGTAAAAATCATCTAACCCGGGAATATCCTGATGGGGGATACAGCTATTCGTCATTAATTTCTGCCGATGACTCAGATTTTTATTTTATTCCCTTAAGAAATAAGTTCACCCGAAAGGATTCTTTGTTTTATTCCTATCAGTACGTACTATACAAGTATTTTGATGAGCCAAACCTGAGCCTTCATGCTGAGGATTCGGATATATTTCGCTTTGTTATTAGCGGACCCTTTGATGAACCAATCATTATTAAATTGGAAGGCCATGAGATGACGGTCAAATCGAATTTATCTCATAATGCAATGTTTGGTTCAAGTGACGAGAAACTGACTGAACTGGAAGCACTTCATTATCGTATTCTGCAAAGAAGATATCCTATTGGTGAAGAGGACTATAAACCATGGGTAAAACATTACCTGAATTCCATGGTAGCAGAGTATCCCCAGTTACTGGACGTGAAATATTATGATTACTTAATCAAAAAAAGGTTTGTCCCCGCAGATAGTCCAGTTGTCTATGCGGCCAAAAAGACAACCATGGACCCTCAGCAATATGACACTTTTATTCATCTGCTCGATACATCAGGATACTGGAAATTACCTTATTGGATAAAATGTAAAGAACCTCCGTGTGATGGATGGGGGTTTGATCTGGAAGCAAACACCAAAGAGAAATACAATTTTGTGGCCACCTCTTTATGTGGGATAAATGATGAGTCAACAAAGTTTAAAAAAGCGTGTATGTTGCTCATTAAATATGCGGGTCTATCAAAAAAATTTAATCTCCTTCCTTCCAATTCAACCATCTCTGTGGATGTTTTAAAATAACCTTTCGATTGAGAAAACTAACTTTAAAAATTTGTTCAGTTTATAGGGTGTCGATACATAAGTTATCTTTTTAATACCACAATTGCACATGACACCTCGTAAATTGAAGCGATTACTTCTTCTTGTTCTGGGAACTTACACAATCGGTTGTAATCTTCACGATTCAACCAAAGTGCCACAGTACCGTACTCCAATCTGGGTATATAACAATGACAGCGCTTTCTTTCAGAGAATTCATTTTGCTTTATGTTCAGCTGATAATACTCTGAAACTTAAGTTTCCATGCCTGACTGTTCAACCTGTGTTACAGATAAGTGACGAACATGGTCCTAACTACGTTTTGATTTCAGTCACCAGAGGAGAATTCGTAAGATCTGCAGACACATCCATAAAAGTTACTTTTGATGACAAGACTCCCGAGCTTTGGCCCATCGAAGCTCATATTGAAACCGATGATCACTTTGTTGTACTTTACCACCCTAAGGCATTTATTACCAAATTGAAGAAGGCGAAGTATTTAACTGTCGAAATAGATATCAAAGACAATGGACTCCAGGTCATGAAGTTTTATGTAGCTGGACTTCAATGGAATGTCAACGCAGCAATCAAATGAGCCGGTTTTTTCTTACCGAATCAAAACAACCAATCCACTAACAATTTCAGTTCCCCAAGCAGAAACACTTACTTCATTTATTGAAAATGTAAATACTTATTGTAACAGTAAAATGTTGAAATATCGTATCGGGTTTCGAAGAAGAAAATTCTTCCAAAATGGATATTTCATTTTGATGAAGTTTAAAACTATGTATTTCAAGGTTGTCTTAATTGATGAATTTGGTCGACAAGCAAAATTCGGATTGGATAAAAGGAAAGCGAACCGTTAATGACAATCATCTCTTTTTTTCGCGTTTAAATATTAATTTCATGCCCGTCTGTCCCCCAAAACTATTCTATGAAGAAATTAATGATTCGCTTTCCCTTTGCCATTTTCTGTGTGCCTGTCTTTTTTTTCCTGCTTGCAATAAGCTGCAGTAAGCATGCCGATGTGAATACCAGACTCACCGTCAACCCCGACGCAGATACGATCGGCGCTATCGTCACAATTACCGGCGGTAATTTCGATCCAACGAATACCAGAGATACGGTTATGTTTAATGCCCCTGCCGGTTTTTACCTCTACAACTCAAACGCCAGAATTATCAGTGCATCATCCTCACGGTTAACAGTTATCGTTCCGGCCATTGCACTGACAGGACCGGTTAAGGTGAAAGTGGGCTCCATGGTTTACTCTACAACTACTGATTTTACAGTGGCTCCTAATTTCTCACCCGTTACAGAAGCGGCAGGGTATACTATTGATATCACGGGCTCCGGCTTTAGTACAGACCTCGCCGGCAATCAGGTGAAGTTTAACGGTGTTAGCGCCTCTGTTACTGCAGCGCTGAACTCGAAGTTGACGGTGATCGTGCCGCATGGTGTGACGAAAGGACCCATCAGTGTGACCACCAACGGTAAGACAGTTACAAGCCTTATCGATTTTACTCCAGCGGCCATTGGCACGGTCACGACACTGGCAGGGAGCGATGTGGGGGGTTCGTCGGATGATATCGGTCCAGCTGCCAGCTTTAACCAGCCGATGGGACTTTGTGTTGACAATAAGAGCAATGTATATGTGGCAGATCTTGGCAATAATAAGCTACGCATCGTGACGCCGGATGGCAGGGTTAGCACGCTGGCCGGCAACGGAAGCGTACCTGATGCTGATGGAATGTACCTTTCTGCATCCTTATATGCACCCAGCAGCGTAGCTATTAACGGCGATACGAGCAGCATGTATGTAAGCGAGAGCCTGGGCAACCGAATCAGGTATCTCCATAACGGCAACGTTACCACGCTGTCAAATAACAATACCATACCCTACACGATCTATTTTGAACCATATGGACTCAGCATCGACCATTCGGGTAATATTTTCTTCGTGAACTGCGGTTATGGCAATGTCACAGAAATCACCGCATCGCAACAGGTTAATTTGCTGGCGGCAACATCCAGTCCCATAGCCGGCTACAGCACAAACAATATTGTGAGCATGTATACTCCACAGGGTACAGCCCTCGACAATCAGGGTAATCTTTATGTCGCCAACACCGGATCATTCAATATTCTGAGGATCACTCCATCGGGAAACGTCAGTGTATTCGCGGGGGGTGGAAACACGGTAGGCGATGGTCCGGCCACGTCAGTGGTACTTAATCACCCGACTTCTCTTGCATTCGACGCAAATGGCAATATGTATGTCGTTGAATCGGAAGCCAATCAAATCCGCAGAATCACGCCGGATGGTTACATTACAACCGTAGCGGGCAGTTCCAGTAACAGCAGTTCGCAGGATGGCATCGGCGCTTCTGCAGGTTTCAATAACCCTTTTGGCATTGCCATTGATGCGAATGGAGTGATCTATGTGAGCGAAGCCGGCGGAAATAAAATTAGAAAACTGGTGGTGCAGTGAGGTTCAATCGATGACTGTTGACATGCGTGACAGTTTGGAATAAATTTATTTGAGAAAATGTATATTAACGCAATGCTTTCAGCAGTTTTTCAAAATCGCCTTCCTGAATAATACCCCTGCTAATAGTTGGATTTCTCTCATTTTTTAATTCAATCAAAAACGGATAATTTTTTAATTCGGGGATAGCGTTCAGCCAAATTTTACGCGATCTCATGATCACAATGGGGATTTCTCTGGTCATTCCGTTTTTAATG
>Ga0206929_1008_pt1 | contig 48120 bp, 39 predicted proteins | sample Alteio_BWOrgHeat_19_FD_152929 | JGI IMG/M metagenome (GOLD analysis project Ga0206929, IMG submission 152929) | Enriched cells from forest soil in Barre Woods Harvard Forest LTER site, Petersham, Massachusetts, United States -... | ecosystem: Environmental > Terrestrial > Soil > Temperate forest >...
TGATAAAGGATTGAAAGCGGTTCAGGATCTTCAGCATCTGCAATATCTGAATCTGGTCGGAACGAAGATCACCCTGCAGGGTGTTGTACAGCTTAAGGAATTGAAATCACTTAAATCCCTGTATCTCTATCAGACAAATATCAACAGAAGAGATTGGGCCGAACTGCAAAATACTTTTCCGAAAACGAAGATTGACTCCGGCGGTTACCGGCTGGAGACGCTGCCCTTGGACACGGTACTGGTTAAGGTAAAAAAAGAGTACTAACAGACAAAGAGTATTCTAAAAGATTACATTAAGCCCGATTAGAACTAAATTTGTTCGCACAATTTCATTCTAATATGGCGTTATTAAAAGATCTCTATTCACCGGCATTTTATAAGAATCTTTCAAATGCATTGGTGGCGGTAATGCCTTCTTTTAATAAACAAAGATTCATCTCACAGATTTTTACGGACGACTTTGGTGACAAAGAACTCAAGGAACGTATGAGGCATACCACGATGGTATTACACGCTTTCATGCCCTCTGATTTCAAAAAAGCGGTTGGTATTCTGGAGAAACTCATACAGCAGTTAAAGGGTTCTGGTACTGAAGCCGACGGACTGGCTTATATTTTTCTTCCAGACTATATAGAACTCTATGGAATCGATGATTTGGCAACATCTGTCAGGGCTTTGGAAGAAATAACACAGTTTGTGAGTTGCGAATTTGCCGTCCGGCCATTCATCATAAGATACGGCAACGCCATGATGAATCAGATGAAAATCTGGTCGCTTCATAAAAATGATAAAGTGAGACGCCTGGCAAGTGAAGGCAGCCGTCCGCGTTTGCCCTGGGCCATGGCCATTCCTGAATTAAAAAAAGATCCATCCCGCATATTTCCTATTCTGGAAAACCTGAAGAATGACCCGTCTGACTGGGTGAGGAGGAGCGTAGCCAATAATATCAATGATATCGCCAAAGATCATCCGGACCTTATTATTGAACTGGCCCGGAAATGGAAAGGTGCCGGTAAAGAAACGGATGCCATTATTAAACATGGAAGCAGGGGGTTGCTAAAGAAAGGACACCTTCAGATTTTGAACCATTATGGTTTAAACAGTAAACATATTCGTGTTTCTGCATTCAAAATTAAAACACCTGCTGTCAAATTAGGAGAACACCTAACATTTTCATTCACGATCTCCAATCTGGACAAGAAAAAGCAAACAATCAGGCTGGAATATGGATTGTATTATAACAAATCAAATGGTCAGCTGACGAGGAAGGTATTTAAAATCAGTGAACGGGTTTATGAACCGGGTATAAAACTAAACATCCATCGGAAGCAGTCTTTCAGGAAAATAACCACCCGTGTATTTTACCCCGGCAAACACAGGTTGTCCATAATCGTGAATGGTGAAGAAAAACTGATCAGGGATTTTATTTTGAGAGATAAATAAACAAATTAATTATATGCCTGAGTTGCCTGATGTGGAGATATTTTCGAAAAACCTAAACAAGGTATTTGCGGGAAGAAAATTGCTGAAGATCAAAGTGGTCAATGGGAAAAAACTGCCTGATACGGCAAAGGAACTGACCAAAAATCTGGAGGGGAAAAAACTTAAAAGAATTTACCGTTCAGGTAAGGAGATGCGTTTCGAGTTTTCGGATGGAACATTGGTTGGACTGCACCTGATGCTGACGGGCGATATATTCATCTTTGAAAAGAAGAATGACCATCACTCAACCATCGTCGAATTATATTTTGAAGGGGACAGAAACCTGGCGCTGACGGACCGGATGCGGAATGCCAATATCAGATTAAATCCTGTAGATAAGGAAGGTGTGGACGCGCTGGAACTCGATTTTAAATATTTAAAAACCGTATTCAACCGAAACGCAACGATAAAAAATATCCTGCTGGACCAGGATCTGATCCGTGGAATCGGTAATGGATACTCTGATGAAATTCTCTGGGAAACCCAGATCTCACCATATTCGGTTGCCTCCGCGATTCCCGATGAAAAAATAAAGGAACTGGTAAAAGCTATTCCGAAAGTTTTGAAGGAAGCGACCGAAAAAATTGATAAGGCCTATCCCGGGAGGATCAATGACGAAGTAAAGGAGTTTTTGAAAATTCACAGAAAAACAGATAAAAGCCCAACGGGACACACTATACATATTGATACGAAAGGAAGCAGGAAGACTTATTATACTGATGAGCAAGTGCTTTATGAGGCGAAGGCGTAAGGCAAAAGCGTTAGACCTCCGTCAACGGTCAACGGTCAACGGTCAACGATCAACGATCAACGATCAACGGTCAACGGTCAACGGTCAACGGTCAACGGTTCAACGGTCAACGGTCAACGGTCAACGATCAACGATCAACCCCGCCAACCATCAACGATCAACCCCGCAACCATCAAATCCTCCAATCCACAATCCTGTTCACCCTTTGTTCCTGATAAGGAGCGGTAACCTTAATATAATTGTCGGTATATCCTTCCATCAGGGTCTTATCGCGGCTGCGTTCAAATAATACTTTGCGGATCTGTCCTGCATGAAGATTGGCGAAGAATTGTGTTTTTTGAAAAGAGAGATTGCGCAGGATTTTATTTCTTTCATTACGAATATGTACAGGAACCGTGGGCTTCATGTCAAATGCACGCGTATTTTCTCTTTCAGAATAAGTAAATACATGGAGATAAGATATATCCAGTTCATGGAGAAAATCGAAGGTCTCCTGAAAATCTTCTTCCGTTTCTCCCGGAAAACCAACAATTACATCTGCACCGATGGAAGCATGCGGCATCAGTGTTTTTATACGTGCAACGCGGTCGGCATACAATTCGCGGAGATAACGGCGACGCATGAGCGCTAATATTTTATTGCTGCCACTCTGTAAAGGGATATGAAAATGCGGCATGAACTGATCGCTGTTGGCTACCAGATCGATAATATCGTTGTTGAGTAGATTTGGCTCGATGGATGAAATACGGAATCGGGGTATAATCTTTAAGCGGTCAAGAGCCAGCGCCAGTTCGTAAAAGTTTTCTGTCTTTCTCTTAGCATCCGGTTCGGTATTTCCAAAGTCGCCCAGGTTCACTCCGGTTAAAACGATTTCCTGAATTCCTTTGGCGGCAAGATTCCGCACGTTTTCCAAAACATGAGATAAGGAATCACTCCGGCTTTTGCCGCGTGCAAGAGGGATCGTACAAAAGCTGCATTGGTAATCGCAGCCATCCTGCACTTTCAAAAATGCACGGGTACGGTCGTTCAGCGAATAACTATCATGGAATCCCTGCACCTGGTCAATATCGCAACTGCAGATTTTTGCGGAATCACCTTTTACAAGGTCCCGGATATGAGCGGCCATATTAAATTTTTCCGCTGCACCCAAAACCAGGTGGACGCCCGGAATTTCTGCGATTTCGTTCGGTTTCAACTGTGCATAACAGCCTGTGATCACGACAAAACTTTCAGGCGATTTCCGCTGAATCTGGCGGACCAGATAACGGCATTCCTTGTCAGCATTTTCAGTCACCGAGCAGGTGTTGATGACATAAATATCAGCCATCGAATCAAAGGGTCGTTTCTCAAAACCCTCTTTCTCCATCAGCCGGGAAATGGAAGAGGTTTCTGAGAAATTGAGCTTACAGCCCAGGGTATGAAATGCAACTGTTTTCGGACCTGTCATGGGGCGCAAAGATAATATCTTCCCGAATTATGCCAGTAACTTTAGCATATGCGCCGGATATTCCTGTTAATCCTGATTTTCCCTTTATTTTTTGGTTGTCACTCACGTTTTTCTGATCCTAATGGCCCGGATCATGGAGTTTCTAATCATGAACCTTTTGACCGCCGTGCGGAACTGGTTTTTACGAAACATGCCCGTTGCCGGATGGACTGCCGCCATATTACCGCCAGGGAAATTCACGAAGTGCTGGACAATGGTGAAATAAATTATGGTAAAAGCGAACCAGACAGCCGGCCTGATCCGAAATATGCTGTCGAGGGATACACTGCAGAACAACAGCACCTGCGCATCATCGTAGCTCCGGAAAATACAAAACTGATTATTATTACCTGTATAGAATTGGGCGTGGAGTGGAGCTGTCATTGTAATTAATTGTCAATTGTTAATTGTTAATTGTTAATTATGCATTTTAATTGTCAGACGGAAAAAGTATTGATTCATACACATTCTTTAAAACGTTGACAATTAACAATTGACAATTGACAATTATGACGCGTTTCCAAAGTAAAATATACACCATCTACGCTCTCCTCTGGTTTGCTTTCTTCACCATACTCGCTTTCCCGCTGGTTCTTATCTTTTCATTTTTTGGAAGACGCAGGGGCGGTAACATGATCTGTTCCATGGCCAGGATATGGGCGGATATCTGGTATTTCGTGCTGGGTATCCGCCATGAAAATATTTTTGAATCTCCCTACGACCCCTCACGGAATTATGTTTTTCTCTTTAATCACATTTCCTATATGGACATTCCCTGCCTCTTCAAGGCCATACGAAAACAACCATTCCGTGTTCTGGGAAAGGAGGAAATCAAAAAGATACCTGTTTTTGGATTTATCTATAGTCGCGGCGCGGTGATGGTTGATCGCGGGGACACGGTGCGGCGTGCTAAAAGTGTAAGGGCCCTGAAATCCCTTCTGAAGCACCATATTTCCATCGGAATTTTTCCGGAGGGTACATTCAATGAAACCGGTAAAGCCCTGAAATCCTTCTACGACGGGGCATTCCGCATAGCGATTGAAACCCAGACACCGATCAAACCGGTTCTCTTTCTGGATAATTACAACCTGTTAAATTATCACGAACTGCTCAGTTTAAAACACGGCAGATCAAGGGCGGTTTTCCTGGAGGAAATCAGCCCGGAGGGCTTTAATTTAAAGCAGATTTCCCTTTTTAAACAAAAGGTTTTTACCATTATGGAAAACAAACTGAAAGATTATCAGGTTTCCTGGATTCAGTCACCGACCGAATAAACTTAAGAGCCCAAGGGTTGTTTAATATTCATAAACTCAAAAAGAATTGTACGCAGAAGTCATCATACCACTGGCACTCCCGAAGAATTATACCTGGCAGGTGCCGGACCATTTATTAGAAGGTTTGCAGCCGGGTTGCCGTGTGGAGGTTACCCTCAAAAACAAGAAATACGCAGGCATTGTCAAAAAATTTCTGACTGACAAACCGGAAGCCTTTGATCCCAGGCCCATTGAGTCTGTCCTGGATGCCGAACCTCTTATTTACGAAAAACAATTGCTCCTCTGGGAATGGATTTCCCAGTATTATATGTGTTCGGAAGGTGAAGTGATGGCAGCTTCTTTGCCTGCTCATTTTAAATTAAGCAGTGAGAGTATTCTGGTTTTTAATGAAGAATTTGGAGATGATTTTTCATCCCTTGACCACGATGAATATCTGGTTGCGGAAGCCCTGCTGCTCAGTAAAGAACTAAAAATCCCGGCTGTGCAGGAGATTTTGCATGGCGCGGCGGTTTATCCGGTTGTAAAGCGGCTGATTGATAAATCCGTTTGTTATATATATGAATCATTAAAGGAATTGTACAAACCAAAAACAGAGACATATATCACCCTGCATCCGGATTATATTTCCGATGAAAAACTGGAATCACTTTTAAATGAGGATAAGAAATGGTCAATGGCAGAGAAGCAGATGGAATTGTTACTTTCCTTTCTCCACATTCAAAAAACAGAGCCCGAAGTTACCCGGTCTGCTTTATTGAAAAAATCCGGCGCCTCCGATGCACAACTCAAGGCTTTGATTACAAAGAATATCCTGGTTGCAGAACAAAGATCGGTTGACCGTCTCCGTGTTTTGCCAAGAAACATTCAAATTCCGTTTATCTTATCAGCAGCCCAGGAATCGGCCTTATCCGTCATACGGGATCATTTCAAAAGTAAATCTGTTTGCCTCCTGCATGGTTACACCTCCAGCGGGAAAACACAGGTTTATATAAAGCTGATCGAAGAACAATTGTTGGAAAACAAACAGGTACTTTACCTGGTTCCGGAAATCGCATTGACATCTCAAATTGTCCGGCGTTTGCAGTCTCATTTTGGTGGCTACCTGGGTATCTATCACAGCCGCTTTAGCCAGAACGAACGATTTGAGATCTGGAATAAAGTGCGCAAGGGAGAAATCAAAATTTTATTGGGTGCACGCTCGGCCTTATTTCTTCCTTTTACAGATCTTTCTCTGGTGATCGTTGACGAAGAACACGATAGTTCTTACAAGCAGCAGGACCCGGCCCCGCGTTACCACGCAAGAGACACGGCCATTTATTACGCATCGCTTTTTAAAGCCAAAACCCTGTTGGGATCTGCTACGCCTTCCGTTGAGAGTTATTATAACGCGGTCACCGGTAAATATGGATTGGCTGAATTGCTGGAAAGATACGGGCAGGTAGCCATGCCCGTTATACAACTCATCGACACCAAGAAGTTTTTCCAGAAAGACGGATCCAAAGTCATTATTACGCCTGCCTTGCAGGAAGCGATCCAGGATTCACTCGATCATAAAAAACAAGTGATCCTCTTTCGTAACCGGCGGGGATATTCTCCCTATCAGGTGTGCAGGATATGCGGATGGATCCCCCAATGTAAAAATTGCGATGTTTCGTTAACGTTCCACAAGATGAGCAACAAGCTGCTCTGCCACTATTGCGGAACTTCGTATCCGCCCGTAAATACATGTGCGGCCTGCGGCAATCATGAATTTATTCAGCGGAATTTCGGAACCGAAAAGATAGAAGAGGAGTTGGGGGTGCTGTTTCCCAAAGCCTATATTGCCCGGATGGATGTGGACAGCGTCCGGGGCAAAACCGCGCACGATATGCTGATAAAATCTTTTGAACAACAGCGGGTTGATATCCTGGTAGGCACGCAAATGGTTGTGAAAGGTCTTGATTTTGATCATGTGGACCTTGTGGGTATTCTCGATGCGGACAGTCTTCTGAATTTTTCTGAATTCAGGGTGAATGAACGCGCATTTCAATTGATGGAACAGGTGAGTGGTCGCGCGGGACGAAAAGACGGAAAGGGAAAAGTGCTGATACAGGTGGCCAACACAAAACATCCCATATTGCAGTTTGTGATCCATCATGATTTTAAGGCGTTTTATGCGCAGGAACTCGCAGCAAGACAGCAATTTTCCTATCCGCCCTTCTCCCGTATCATCCGGGTAACGTTCAAACATAAAATCCAGGACATCGTGCACGATGCAGCCTCTGTATTTGCCCTGCACCTGCATAAGGAATTCGGAGCCTTTTTAACCGGTCCCGGAGAACCTGTCGTCGCAAGGATCAGGAATCAATATATCATGGAACTGATGCTCAAACTTCCGAAAAATGGCAGTACAATTGCATTTGCGAAACAGGTGATACAGCAACAGCGTGCGATTTTGCAGAATGATAGAAAATTCAGATCTGTAACGGTAACGCCTGACATTGATCCGGTGTAGATTTAAATCATTTTATGTCTGTTCAAAAAAACATTTCATTACTTCCTTATAACAGTTTTCATCTGGATGTGGATGCGTCGGAATTTGTATTCGTGAAAACAATGGAAGAACTGAGGGATTGTCTGGATGCGCAGGAGCCTAAACTCATTCTGGGCGGAGGCAGTAATATTTTGTTTACAAAGAAAGTTGACGGACTGGTTTTGAAAATCGGGATCCGGGGTATCGAAGAAGTTAAGGAGGACAAATCATACATATATGTTCGCGCGGGAGCGGGAGAACCTTGGCATGGCTTTGTTCAATACACAATGGATAGAAACTGGGGCGGACTTGAAAATCTTTCGCTGATACCTGGAGAAGTAGGGGCGGCCCCCATCCAGAATATCGGCGCATATGGTGTGGAGCTCAAAGATGTTTTTTACGAGCTGGAGGCATATGACCGAAAAGAGAAAAAAGTCTTTACGTTTGGGTTAAATGATTGTCAGTTTGGTTACCGCGACAGCATTTTCAAATCCGCACGAAAGGGGCGATATATTATATTGAATGTAACTTTTATCCTTCATAAGAATCCCGTTCTGAATACGCATTACGGCGCAATCCGGGAAGAACTGAAAATAATGGGTGTGAAATCTCCTACCATTCAGGATGTTTCGAAGGCCGTTATAAAAATTCGTCAGTCCAAATTACCCGACCCGGCGGTTATTGGCAATGCCGGCAGTTTTTTTAAAAACCCGGTGGTAGACCAGACAAAATTTCTTTCACTCTCAGAAAAATATCCGGAGGTACCAGCTTATCCTCATGAAGACCAGTCTGTGAAACTGGCTGCAGGCTGGCTGATCGAGCAATGCGGATGGAAAGGTTATCGCAAAGGCGATGCCGGTGTGCATGTAAATCAGGCGCTCGTGTTGGTGAACTATGGAAAAGCAACCGGCACTGAAATCTTCGAACTCAGTGAGAAAATTTTAAAATCCGTTTACAAACGATTCGGTATTACGTTAGAGCGGGAGGTAAACGTATTTTAATTGTTAATTGTCAATTGTCAATTGTTAATTGAGGTGAAGGAGAATATTATTAAAATAAAGAGCTTTGCTTTCTCTATACGCATTGTCAGACTATATCAATATATGTGTGATAGCCGTAAAGAGTTTGTCATGTCAAAACAACTTTTACGTTGCGGCACAAGCGTCGGTGCTTTGATTCGCGAAGCTGAGCAGGCGGAATCAAGGTCAGATTTCATCCACAAGCTGGGTGTAGCGCAAAAAGAAATAAATGAAACCCTTTACTGGCTGGAATTATTAAGGGCAACAGATTATTTAGCTGAATTAGAATTTGAAAGTATTAATCAGAATGCCTTAGAAATAATTAAAATACTGACCAGTATTATCAAATCAACAAAGTCAAATAAAACAATTGACAAAAACAATTGACAATTAACAATTAACAATTACCCAAAGTCTTCCTCCTCCGCCCCATAACTCGTGTCCGGCGTCATGTTCATCATGGAGCCAATCAGGTCCTTGAATTCAATTTTTCCTTCCACCACTTTTTTGCTGATCATGCTGTAAGACGAAAGTCCGTGCAGCACGAATTCCATCAGGAGAGCAATTTCCTTTTCGTTGGCATTTCGGAAATGTTTTTTTACAAATGAATGCAGACCATCCACTTTGTAAAGCAGGCGCACTTTATCATCGTCTTTTGCATTGAAGAAGACATCCAGGTGATTTCCTTTGTCAAACCAGCTGGTGATGGGTTTATAGGGATTCTCTTCCCCGCCTTTTCTCTTTTTAAACAGTTCAGGATTGGGGAAATAGTTTATAAATTGACTGCGAAAGGCTTTCTCCAGCAGATTAAAGGCGACCTGGTAAGGACCTTCCTGCTCACCTTCGTAAACGAGTTCAATTTTGCCGGTGATGGAAGGAATAATGCCGACCAAATCGCTCATCCATACCTGTGTTTCTTTTTCATTGTTCAGGAGGGCTCTTCTTTCTGCGGCGCTGATCGCATTTTCATAAGCGGCAATCGTAAGGCGCGCGGAAACACCGCTTTTTTTGTCAACGAATTCACTTATTCTTGCTTCGAAAGCCACCTGTTCAATAATGCGCTTTACCATGTCGCTGACTTTCACCCGAACTTTCTGTTCTTCAGTAATGTCCGCTTCCTGTTCTGTTATCAACAGCGCATGATCGATACTTTTTGGATAATGTGTCAGGATCTGACTTTCTATTCGGTCTTTTAACGGCGTTACGATGGATCCGCGGTTTGTATAATCTTCGGGATTGGCAGTGAACACAAATAAGATATCCAGCGGCATACGCAACTTGAATCCCCTGATCTGGATATCTCCTTCTTCCAGGATATTAAAAAGCGATACCTGTATCCTGGCCTGAAGATCAGGGATCTCATTGATTACAAAAATGCCGCGATTGCTTTTTGGAATGATTCCGAAGTGTATCACTTCCTCATCTGCAAAATTCAGGCGCATATTGGCAGCCTTGATGGGATCAATATCACCGATCAGGTCGGCCACACTTACATCAGGCGTCGCCAGTTTTTCGCTGTAACGATCATTTCTGTTCAACCAGGAAATGGGTGTATTGTCGCCGTTTTTTTTGATGAGCTCCCTGGAGAATTTTGAAATGGGAGCAAATGGATCATCGTTGATTTCACTGCCGGTTACATATGGAATATATTCATCCAGCAGGTTAATCATCTGGCGCGCCATCCTCGTTTTGGCCTGACCACGCAGTCCCAGAAAAAGTATATTGTGCCGGGAGAGCAGGGCTCTTTCCGTATCCGGAACAACCGAATCTTCATATCCTACGATACCCGGGAAACTGTTTTCTTTTCTGTTAAGCTTCTTTAATAAATTTTCTCTGACTTCTTCTTTTACCGACCGGTGCTTATATCCTGACTTCTTCAGTTCACCCAGTGTGTTTATTTTTTCAATATTCATCATCATATTTTAATATCCCACAAGCCCTTTTATAGTTATTAGCTATTAATTATTAATTATTAGCGGTAGTTTATCAGTGGTAATGTATTAGTTAATAATTAATAACTAATATCTAATAATTAATAAACCGTTTTTCTCTTCCCGTTTTCAAAATCCCTGAAAATGAAAGCACCCAGGTGATCCAGCGAAGCAAAAAATGCTTTTCCGTTATTGGTTTCCGTGAACTCATTTACGAATCTTTGTAAATAAGGATCACTCGCAATCATAAAGGTCGTAATGGAGATTTTGAGCTTTTTGCATTGCGCGGCCAGATTCAGACAACGGGTTGTAATTTTTCTGTCGAGACCAAAACTGTTTTTATAATATCTCTTTCCTGATTTCAGACAGGTTGGCTTTCCATCCGTAATCATGAAAATCTGCTTGTTCGGGTTTCTCCTTCTTCTTAAAATATCCATGGCCAGTTCAAGGCCGGCAACCGTATTCGTGTGATAAGGACCGACCTGCAAATAAGGAAGATCCTTTATTTCAACAGTCCATGCATCATTCCCGAATACAACAATATCGAGAGTATCTTTCGGATACTTGGTGGTGATCAGTTCGCTGAGCGCCATCGCCACTTTTTTTGCGGGTGTGATCCGGTCTTCCCCATAAAGAATCATGGAGTGTGAGATATCAATCATCAGCACCGTTGAAGTCTGCGTTTTATAATCTGTCTCCCGGATCTTCAGATCATCCTCCTGCATATTGAAGGATTCGATCCCGTGGTTGATTTGCGCGTTTCTGATGGATTCGGTGAAATCAATATGTTCCAGCTGATCGCCAAACTGAAATGTCCTTGTCTCGGGATTGATCTCGTCCCCGCCACCGGGTTTGAAACTGTTGTGATCGCCTGCCTTGGTTTTTTTCAGTTTACCAAAGATTTCTTCCAGGGATCTTTTGCGAATACCCTGTTCGGTCTTCGGACTGATTTTTATCGTACCTGTTTGTTTGTTCTCGTCAATATATCCCTTGTCTTTCAAATCTTCAATAAAGTCACCCATTCCGTATTCGCCTTCGGTCATCGCATACTCCTTGTCCAGCTGATTCATCCATTGCAACGCTTCGCTTACGTCTCCATTGGTATAGGTCAGCAATTGCATAAAAATGTCCAGCAACTGGTCAAATTTTGGTTTGCCATCCTTCTTAGGGTCATATTTTCCAAATTGAAAACCGATCATATGATCAAGTTAATGCATTTTGAGCTTAAAGCACAAAGCTTAAGCCATTCAAAAATAATTGAAGTCCATTCAGCAAGCCGTTAACAATTAACAATTGACAAGTAAAAAGGATCGCTTCAATCAGAAAAAGAAAACCCCCTGCCTTATCAGGGGGTTCAGATATTAGAAAGAATTACTATTTCAGCTTTAGACTGTCAACGGCAGGCTTCCCTAAAAACTGCTTATTCATCTGGTCGATCTGTAAAAGCATCCGGTAAGTGGTGAAAATGTCCTGGGTAAATTGCTGCTGCCTGTCCGAGAGCTGCCCTCCCTTGCCCTGTAGTAACATATAAGCATTCGTGGCCAGTTGGTCGTCGCTGCTCTCATCACCAAGTGATTTATAATACCGCATCTGCTGCTGAAGATCTTTTTTTAGCGAGGCTTCCACTTTTTTCGCCAGTGTAAAGTCGCCGGCAATATAACAGGACTGAAGGAAATCTGTCGAAATAGCATCCTGCTGGTTTTGCCGGTTTGAGGTCATTCCGTACGAGAAATTGGATTCCAGCACATTCTTATCAAAATGTTCCAGGATATTTTTCGCCGAATCTTTTTTGCCGGCATCAGCAAGACCAAATGCAACCTGCGAATGTGCCATGCGGATGCTATTCAGATGGCGGCGGTTTTCTTCATCATAGTATACGCCCGGTTTATCAGCCGATCCGTATGCAAAATGATTCATGATCGTTTGATAGGCAGCCTCCAGGTCTACACTGCCTTTGTCAAAAGGAACCAGTTGGTAGGAGAGCCCACGGAGGCGGACATATTTATTCAGACCCAGATCATTGAGTTCCTGAGTTGAAGTAAAGCAAATCGGGCGCTTCCAATGATTGGCTGCGATAATTGCATATATCGCTAAATCATTCTTAAGCAGGTAAGAACGATTGGGTATATCAATTTTAAGTTCACTCAGCACACTGTCACCTTCATGGATCAGTCCGGCTGCTTTTACGGCTTCCAGGTCAACCGGAACGGTTAATTTTTTCACCGGCATCAGGTTAAGTACGTCCTCGTCCTGTACCTGCGTATATTTAGGGTCATCGCTGCCAACCACATTCTTTAAAATGTCATACAGATCATAATATTTCTTCTGGTCGAATCCCGGCAGCGGCGTGATATAAGTGATATCTCTTTTGTTCCCCTGAATTTGATCAGTTGTAAAAATAACATCGAAGGGTGCGCTCTTGTTTATTTTATAGCGTAATTCGTTCATGTACCAGTCCGTGCCCAGGAGGCTGTTGACCACTACGCGCACGTCCGGACGAATACCTTCCACCTCCTGTGCGTACCACAGCGGATATGTATCGTTATCGCCAAAAGAGAAAAGCATGGCATTTGGCGGACAGCTTTCCAGGTAATCCTTTGCCAGATCACGCGCGAGCGTCTTTTTGCTTCTGTCATGATCATCCCATTCCTGGTTACCCATTAGTACGGGCACTGCCAGCAAACAAAGTCCTGCAGAAACATAATTTGCAACCGGGCCTTTCATCACTTTGTCGAACATCTCTTTTACCCAAATCACACCGAGACCTATCCAGATGGCAAATGCGTAAAATGATCCTACGTATGCGTAGTCCCTTTCACGGGGCTGTTGCCCTGCCTGATTCAGATAGATTACAATGGCCATACCGGTGAAAAAGAACAGGAGCATATTGATGATGAAATCCCGCCGGTTTTTATTGTATTGATAGAACAGCCCGATCATCCCGAGGATAAAAGGCAATGCATACATCCGGTTGTAGGATTTATTATTCTTGTGTATGCTATCCGGCATTTTACTCTGGTCGCCATATAATAAATTATCTATAAACGGAATGCCGGTAATCGCATTGCCATCACGGATATTTCCGAAACCCTGAAGGTCATTTTGTTTACCGGAAAAGTTCCAAAAGAAATATCGCAGATACATCCAGTACGTCTGATAAGCAATAAAATACCGGATATTATTTCCCATGGTCGGCTGATCTCCTTCAGCCACGTTGCCATATTGTTTATAAACATCCTGTTGACCGCGGTCATTGCTATTGTCCCACATACGTGGGAAGAAATGGGAGGAAGGCGTGTTGTTCCAATCCTGACCGATCGATTTACCGGAAAGTATGTATTTATCCTTTCCCCGGATGTACTGATCACTGCCCTCAACGCGTGCGGGACGATCAGTATAATCCGGACCATATACAATCGGCCAGTCGCCGTACTGGTCACGACTCAGGTAACCGACGAGTGTAACCGGATTATCAACATTGAACATATCCACGGCCGGATCGGCATTGGAGCGGATCATCGTCGTAAAATATGTCGAGTATCCAATCAACATAAAAGAAATACTCCAGATACCGATTTTTAACAGATAATATCTCTTACGGATGGCGTAGCGTAAACCAAAAACGAGAATCGCAGCCAGCAGGATAAAGAAAAAGGCAAACCCCGTAAAAAATGGCAAACTGAAGCTGTTCACAAAGAGAATGTCAAACCAGGCAGCGCCCTTGATGGTATATTGGATTACAAACTTCTGGATCAGTCCGGTGATCACACAGCCTATAAAAAAAGCGAAAACAGATCCCCAGGCGGTGGGTGTATAACGTTTATAATAATACACCATTACGATAGCCGGAATGGTGAGCAGATTCAGCAGATGGACACCTATAGAGAGACCCATCATATAGAATATGAAAATGATCCAGCGGTCCGCTTCCGGTTTTTCAGCTTCGTCTTCCCATTTCAGAATGGCCCAAAATACCAATGCGGTAAAAAAAGATGAGGATCCATATACTTCACCTTCCACGGCGCTGTACCAGAATGAATCGCAGAAAGTATATGCCAGGGCACCCACCGCACCGGCAGCCATGATGGTAAAAATCTGCTGTTTGTCCAGTGCCAGGGCATTCTTCTGGATAATCTTCCGGGCGAAATGCGTAATGGACCAGAAAAGAAACAGAATGGTGAACCCGCTCAGGATGGCGCTCATGAAATTGACGGCCCGGGCGGCGGAGAGAGGATTATCTCCAAACAGAATGATAAAAAAACGACCCATCATCACAAAAAGTGGTGCTCCGGGCGGATGAGGAATCTGGAGTTTATAGGCGCTGGAAACAAATTCACCGCAATCCCAGAAACTGCCGGTGGCTTCCATGGTCAGGACGTATACCATACAGGCAATCAGACAAACAATCCAGCCTGAAATGTTATTGACCTTCTTATAATTCATAGTCTACGATTTTTTAGGAGTGACAAATATATAGAGAGTACCCGACTAAATACAAGACTGGAAGACTGGAAGACTGGAAGTCTGGAATAAATTAGTAAACAAACTGTTAAACTGCACTTCCAGTCTTCCAGACTTCCAGTCTTCCACACTATTCGAAGTACACCTTAACAGTCTGGTAAAACAAATGGTGCTGCAGGCTTTGATCTGTAAAATCCTGGAGCCCGAATAGTCCGGCCGCATTGCCCTTATTGATGGCAATTTCCAGGTAATTGGCTGAGTTGAAAATGGCCAGCTTTTCTCCCTGAGGCACGTCAGCATAGGATTCGCTGATCCGGTCGATGATCTCGTTTCTCTTGAAAACGATTCTGAAACTCCGGCCGCGGCGCTGGGCCTCAAATTCATCCCGCGTAATATTCACAACCACATTTTCAAATTTGTCGATAAATATGATCTGTCCTTCAATGTAACTTTCTCCCAGCAACGGCCTGAGATCATTTTTCTGAATATATTTTATTTCAGGATCACCCAGGATCTCCGGCAGAATTCCGGCTTCTATTGATTTAATGGTCTGTCCAATCTGACCGGTACAATACATCGTATTTTTAATTTCATTTTTATCAAGCGGCAATCCTATAATTTTTTCAGGCTTTTCCGGAAGGATCATGTCTAAAAGCCCGTTATCTGCACAGAAGATATATTGTCCCCGCAGGCAGGCGAGCAGCATGTTTTCCGGTTTTTGCTCGAACAGGTTTACCAGAATGATATGGTAGGTATTGCTTGGAAAATGCCAGATGGCATTTCGGCATATATAAGCAGCCTGGGGGTAATTAAAAGGCGCAATCTGGTGGGAAATATCATAAATCTGGAACGAAGGATCGATCTGCATCAGTTGCCCTTTCACCGCACCGGCGATAAAATCCTGCAGGCCGAAGTCGGAAGTAAGGGTAATAAGCGCCATCGTTATCCGTTCATTTTTAAATACTCCCGATTCTTATTTTATCAGTTCCCCGTTTTTGAAATAATGCTGATGTACCAGCTTATCAGCCAGAGACGGGAAAAATTTATTTAAGAAAACCGTGAACTTTCCAGTGAATGTAAGCACCTGATCCCTTTTCCTTTTTTCGATAGCGTTTAAGATATATTTCGCGCAGGTTTCTGCACTCATCAATTTGGATTCATCCAACGTGCCTTCACCCAATCCCTCTCCGTGACTGTTCAACGCCGCATGACGGATATTGGATGTGGTAAAGCCCGGAGATACCCACATGACATGTACTCCCAGTTCAACAAGTTCTGTACGGAGTGATTCCAGCCAGCCCTGTAAAGCAAATTTGGATGCTGAATAACCGCTTCTTCCCGGCAACCCCCGATATCCGGCCACAGAGGAAATACCTACGATAATACCCTTTTGTTCGATGATAAAGGGAAGCGCTGCCTTCGTACAATAAACAACACCCATAAAGTTCACATCCATCATGCGCCGGATCACCTCTGTGTCGGCATCATCAAACAGAGAACGCATGCTGATACCAGCATTATTGATCAGAATATCGATCGTGCCGAAGGTTTCAACTGTAGACTGAATAAAGCGTTTACATTCCTCTTCATGACTTACATCACAAACCATGGTATGCAACATGAACTGAGAGTATTCCAGTTGAAGGGCATACAATTTATCGTGTTGCCTGCCACAGGTTGCGACTTTGGCACCCGATTCGATCAGTAAGGCGATCAGAGCCCTCCCGATGCCTTCCGTGCCACCCGTAACGATCACTACCTTGTTATTGAAAAACGACATATCCATTTTTGATACCGCAAAATTAGGTTTTCATTTCTTAGTTTCATAACTGAATCCATTTAAACCGCTAAGTTGAAAATATTATTTACTTCCATCTGCCTGTGTTTTTCCCTCGCTGGGATTACCCAGATTTATGAGCAGCCATTGCCCAATGCAAAACAACTCACCTGGCAAAACAAACCATTTTATTTATTCATGCATTTTGGGCCGAATACTTTTACCGATCTGGAATGGGGGAAGGGTTCTGAAAAGGAAGAAGTTTTTAATCCGGTTGCACTCGATTGCCGTCAGTGGTGCCGGATCGCGAAAGCTGCGGGCGCAACAGGTATTGTGATCACGGCCAAACATCATGATGGATTTTGTTTATGGCCGAGCGCCTATTCAAAACATACGGTCGCGCAAAGTTCCTGGAGAAATGGGAAGGGCGATGTTTTAAAAGAGCTTTCTTCCGCCTGCAGGGAATATGGTTTATCCATGGGTGTCTATCTTTCTCCGTGGGACAGGAATCATCCGGCTTATGGAACTGCTTCGTATAACGAGGTATTTATGCATATGATGGAAGAAGTGGTTCGCCTTTACGGACCCTTCTTTGAATTCTGGTGGGATGGCGCCAATGGCGAAGGACCCAACGGAAAAAAAATGATGTATGACTGGCACGGATTTGAATCGACCATTCGACGTGTCGCACCAAATACCATGGTTTTTAGTGATATCGGTCCCGATATGCGCTGGGTCGGGAATGAAAACGGAATCGCAGGAACAACCAATTGGAATCTGCTCGATACAGCGGGATTTAGTCGGGGAGCAGGTTCACCGCCAAACGATACGTTAAACCAGGGAAATGTAAATGGAAAAAACTGGATACCGGCAGAGTGTGATGTGAGCATACGCCCGGGATGGTTTTACCATGTAAAGGAAGATAGTCTCGTGAAATCACCGGAGAAGCTTTTTGATATTTATCTAAAATCTGTGGGTCGCGGCGCCAATTTAATTTTAAATGTTCCTCCTGATCCGCGCGGTTTGATATCTTCCTTTGATTCTGCTGCACTGATGGGGTTTGCAAAACTGAGGCAGGAAAGTTTTGCAAATTCTTTATTGGGAGAGAAGCACCGGATTCAAATTTTAAAAGGGACTTCAGAAAAGCACTCATCCCTTGAATCAGAAAATACAATTTTCGAACCCTGTAATCATTATACGGAAGAATGGCTGCAAATTCATTTCGATGATGAACAAATTGTTAACTGCATCAGACTGAATGAAGGAATTCAGTATGGTCAGCAGATTAAATCTTTTTCAATTAAATTGTATGATAAAAATTTTGAACTGCTGTATAATAATTCTTATACAACGATTGGTCATCAGCGAATCCTGACATTCCCCGGGAAAAAAATAAAGTATATTGAAGTCCGTATTCTCGATGCAAAGCAAAATCCGGTAATCAGCGGAATAGATGTTTTCAGGATTTCAGAAAAACTTGTGGAACAATAGACTCAATATTTCAGGCAAAAAGACCAGATGGAAATAAAAGATGTTTTTAGGATTTCAGAAAAACTGGTGGAACGATAGACTCAATATTTCAGGCAAAAAGACCAGATGGAAATAAAAAGGGAAGCGCTGGTAAATCAGATTTCGGATCCTTCAACAGTCTGGGATCTGATCATCATCGGGGGTGGCGCTACCGGCCTGGGCGTGGCTGTGGACGCGGCTTCCAGAGGTTTCAAAACATTATTGCTGGAACAATCTGATTTTGCAAAGGGAACTTCTTCCCGGAGCACAAAACTGGTACATGGCGGTGTTCGTTACCTCGCGCAGGGAAATATAGGTCTTGTAGTGGAAGCATTACGCGAAAGAGGCATACTACTGAGGAACGCTCCTCACCTCGTGAGAAATGAAAGTTTTATTATTCCGAATTATTCCTGGCTGAATGCTGCTTTTTATTCCATTGGGTTGTCGGTATATGATTTACTCGCCGGTAAAAGAAGTTTCGGCCGCTCACGTCTGATCTCTACCCGCGAATTGATACACCGTATTCCAAATATTCAGCAGAAGGGTCTGAAGGCAGGTGTCCTGTATCACGACGGACAGTTTGACGATGCGAGACTGGCGGTGAGTCTGGCGCTGACTGCCATCGAACAGGGAGCCTGTTTGCTGAATTATTGCCGGGTCACTTCTTTGAGCAAGCAGGGAAATAAAATAAATGGTCTCGCTGCGACAGATTTGGAAACAAATATATCTTACCATCTGAAAGCAAAAACGGTTGTTAATGCCACGGGTGTTTTTGTGGATGAAATATTAGTAATGGACTCGCCTGAGGCGGGTGCGATGGTTCGTCCAAGTCAGGGTGTTCATCTTGTATTTGACAAATCATTCCTCGGACCGCATGATGCGCTGATGATCCCAAAAACCAAAGACGGTAGGGTATTGTTTGCTATTCCCTGGCACGATAGAACTTTAATTGGAACGACTGATACGCCATTGGATGCACATCAGCTGGAACCGAAAGCCCTGGAAGAGGAGATACAATTTATACTTGATACGTCAGCTGTTTATCTAACGAAGATCCCCACACGAAAAGATGTATTGAGTGTTTTCGCAGGACTCAGGCCGCTTGCGGCGCCGCAGGGAGAAAACCAGAAAACGAAAGAAATTTCCAGATCGCATAAGCTCATATTATCGCCCTCCGGCCTTGTCACTATAACCGGTGGTAAGTGGACTACCTATCGCAAGATGGCGGAGGACACGGTAGACATGGCAATCCAGTCCGGTGGCCTTACAAAACGGTTGTGTAAAACAAAAACCCTGTATTTACACGGGTTTCACGAATCTGTAGACTGGACGGATCCGTTTTTTGTATATGGCAGTGATGCCATGTCTGTGAAGGCACTCACCAAAGAAAATCCGGCATGGAAAGAAGCACTGGATCCGCGTCTTCCGTATATCGGTGCGGAAGTGATCTGGGCCACGCGGAATGAAATGGCCCGCAGGATCGAGGACGTACTTGCGCGGCGGACAAGGGCATTATTTCTGGATGCCCGCGCGGCTATGGCCATGGCGCCCGCCGTGGCGCATTTAATGGCAGAAGAATTAAACAAAGACGGAAGTTGGGAGAAAGAACAAATCTTATCTTTCAATTTGATTGCGAAAAACTACATATTGAATGGTTAATTGTCAATTGTCAATTGTTAATTAAGTTGACAATTGACAATTAACAATTGACAATTAGAACGCCATAAATGAAAAAATACATTCTAGCTCTCGATCAGGGTACCACCAGCTCCCGCGCCATCCTCTTTGATCAAACCGGTCAGATCAAATCCATCGCACAGAAAGAATTCACACAAATATTTCCGAAGCCGGGATGGGTTGAACATGATCCGATGGAAATCTGGTCTTCCCAGGCGAGTGTGGCTTCCGAAGCACGATTAAAATTGGGTGCCAATCCTTCAGAAATAGCCGCCATCGGTATTACAAATCAACGGGAGACAACCATTGTATGGGACCGCGAAACCGGAACGCCGGTTTACAATGCGATTGTGTGGCAGGACAGACGTACGGCAGAATTTTGCGAAGAATTGAAACAATCGGGCTTTGCAGATAAAATCCGTTCAAAAACCGGGCTGGTCATAGACGCTTATTTTTCCGGATCCAAGATCCGTTGGATACTGAATAATGTGAAAGATGCAAGAAAAAAAGCCATGGAAGGAAAACTTGCTTTCGGTACGGTTGATTCCTGGCTTATCTGGAAGATGACACATGGTGCTGTACATGCAACAGATATCACAAATGCATCCCGCACCATGTTATATAATATCAGAGAGCAAAAATGGGATGAAGAACTGTTACAGATTATGGATATTCCGGCATCCATTTTACCTGTTGTAAAAGAATCCAGTGAATACTATGGCGAAACGGATAAAAATATATTTGCAGAAAGGATCCCGATTACAGGAATTGCAGGTGATCAGCATGCTGCTTTATTCGGACAGATGTGTATTGAAAAAGGGATGGTTAAAAATACATATGGAACAGGTTGTTTTATGTTGATGAACATAGGAGACCAATTCGTGGTATCAAAGAATAATCTCCTGACAACCGTAGCCTGGAAAATAAACGGACAAATTCAATATGCTTTTGAAGGAAGCATTTTTATTGCCGGCGCTGTGGTACAATGGTTACGCGACGGATTGGGAATCATCAGACATTCATCAGAGATCGAGGCGCTTGCTACACAGGTTGATGATACGGATGGTGTTTCCTTTGTACCTGCATTTGCAGGGCTCGGTGCTCCGTATTGGAATCCGGAGGCCCGGGGAACCATGGTGGGAATCACCCGGGGAACTAAAGCGGCTCATATAGCCCGCGCTGCACTGGAGTCTATTGCATATCAAACCATGGATGTGCTAAAGGCAATGGAAGCGGACGCGGGAACTTCGATAAAAGAATTGCGGGTGGATGGTGGTGCTACGGCGAATAACCTGTTGATGCAATTCCAGGCGGATCTGCTGAATTGCAAAGTGATAAGGCCGGAGATAACGGAAACAACCGCGCTGGGTGCTGCTTATTTAGCGGGGCTCGCTGTTGGTTTCTGGAAGGACACCGCAGAAATTGCCAAGTGGTGGAAATCAGAAAAGGTATTTGAACCTCACGAGCAGTCTCTTAATATGCGTTCAGGAATTGATTCATGGAAGCGTGCCGTGAATGCGTCACAGGTCTGGAGTAAAAAATAAAAAAATATATGACAGCTTTTATCGCGGAACTAATCGGAACCGGCACCCTGATATTGTTGGGTAATGGCGTTGTTGCAAACGTTGTACTCACTGATACGAAGGGACAAAATAGCGGATGGATCGTTATTACGACAGGCTGGGCCCTGGCGGTTTATGTTGGTGTCGTGATCGCGACGCCCTTCAGCGGCGCACACCTCAACCCTGCTGTGACGATTGCCATGGCGACAGCTGGTAATTTACCCTGGTCTTCCGTTCTTCCCTATATTGTCGCTCAGATGCTCGGCGCCATGATCGGTGCATTCCTTGTTTGGGTGGTGTATCGCGATCATTTTAACAGAACAGTTGACGCAACGCTGCAACTCGGCGCTTTTTCCACTATGCCGGCCATCAGGGATAATCTGCCTAACCTGATCAGCGAATTGATCGGCACGTTTGTGCTGGTATTTACAGTGTTTTATATTACCGGTGGCGAAATCGTCGAAAGCAAAACAAAAATCGGATTGGGATCCATCGGTGCCTTACCAGTGGCACTCCTGGTATGGTCGATCGGATTGTCACTCGGTGGCACCACGGGATACGCAATCAATCCGGCAAGAGATCTGGGTCCCCGTATCATGCATTTTTTGTTGCCCATGAAAAATAAAAGAGACAGTAATTGGGGATATGCCTGGATCCCCGTACTGGGACCAGTACTTGGGGGTGTGTTGGCCGCACTGGTTTATACAGGGTTTAAATAAAAAAGGGTTAACCCATATCCACAGACCTTTAAAAACGACTTATTGCCGTTTGGATAGAAATCAGGGTTCAAGTAAGTCATTCTCTTAACTTAATGAATTGATTCACTTAAACCGATCAATTTATGACCAGACTGACATTTACCCGATTAGGATATTTCATTGTATTTATATGTAGTAGTTATTTAGTGCAGGCCCAGATACCCTGGTTGCCAAGGGAGGCCAGTCCCGCAGCAAGCGTCTCACAAACTGTGGGTATTTCCAAAATCTCTGTTGATTATTCCCGGCCTTCAGTAAGAGGAAGAGAAGTTTGGGGCGTGCTGGTTCCTTATGGATGGGATAAAAATGGATCCGCCATTGGTTTGGAATCTCCCTGGCGCGCAGGTGCTAATGAAAATACAGTATTGCATTTATCGCATGATGCAATTGTGGAAGGAACTAAAGTACCTGCAGGAAATTATGGGTTAACGTTTATTATTAATAAAGACAATACAGGGGAAGTCATTCTATCCAAAGATTACAAATCCTGGGGAAGCTTTTGGTATGATCCAAAACAGGATCAGATGAGGGCAAAGATTACCATCAGAGATGTGCCGGAATCGGTGGAAAAATTGTATTATTCATTCGATAGCGTCAGCAGAACATGGGCGGAACTGGATCTGAACTGGGCGAAAAAACAATTTCCTGTCAAAATCGAATTTGATGTTGACAGAATCGTGATGGACAATGCAAGGGAAGTATTAAACGGACAACCCGCATTCCAATATCAGAATTTAAATGGGGCGGCTAATTATGCTTTGGCACATGATATCGACACGGCACTGGCAATGCAATGGATTAACAGATCGATTGCTGCAAAGCCCGATAATTACCAGGGTTACTTAACAAAAGCCGGACTGTTGAAAAAAGCAGGCGATAGTGTTGCGTCGGCAAAACTTTTAAAGGACGCTCAACAATTCGGCGATATAAATGAACTCAACGCCTACGGATATCAGTTACTGGGAGAAAAAAATTATCCTCAGGCCATAGATGCTTTGAAATTAAATACTCAGAAACATCCGGATATTGCAAACTGTTGGGATAGCCTGGGTGAAGCGTATGCATTATCGGGTGATAAAAAGAATGCGATCATAAATTTCAAAAAATCATTGAGTCTGAATCCGCCGCCGCTGGTCAGAGCGAATTCCGAAAAATACCTGAAGCAGTTGGGAGCAATGTAGAGAGGAAATATTTGAAAAGGAAAAAGGAAAGATCTTTATCCGGATCTTTCCTTTTATTTTTTGACATAGCCGGAACATTTATTCAGCATGGGCTTTCTTTTCTCTTTGAAAAGTCTGCCATCCACTGATGCCTTCTGATTTTAATATCAGGATCTGATCAGCATTTTCTATGGTTGCATAATAAGAAGTACCGTTTTCAGTCTGAATTTCAAATAAATCACTTACCCAGTAATCAGCATAATTACTTTTCAGGGAAGTCAGATTTTGAAGTGGTAACTGGTTCGGACTGATAAAACGGGTAACGGCCAGCAATTCGCCATTATTATTAAAGTAAGCGTAGAGTACTATATCATTAATAGTAAACTCGGCTTTTACAAAATTTGCCATGTGTTCCCATCTGATATCCCGGGCATTGGAAAATTGTTTGTTGAAAGAACTGATTACATTTTTACTGATGGCGGGGGCATCTGCGGCAAAGCTGAAAGCAGTAAAACTTACCAGTACGATGCTTAAAAGCAGGATTCTCTTTTTCATTTTTTTGTTTTATTGATGATGTGTTTTGATTAACGAGTCAAAGATAAGTGTTTAAGTATGTACTATGCAAAACATAGTAGTATGAATGGCATAATAATATGTATAGGCGGTACAAAATGGAGGATGGATTGTTTTTCGAACATAAATTTTGCAGATAAGACTACGCCTGAAATAGCTTTGTTACCTTTAATTCAAACTTTCTTTTATGTCCAAAAGATTGGTCAATTTGCTGTTAATCATATTGTTATCATCATTTATTCAAGCCCAGACGCTGGATTCCACCTACGCGGAGCGTTTAGGATTTCCAAAAGGTTCACGGGTGTTGATTCTGCACGTGGACGATGCAGGGATGAGTTTCGATTCAAATCTGGGAGCCGAGATGGCTCTGACCAAGGGTGTTTCCACCTCAGTAAGTGTCATGATGCCCTGCCCCTGGGTGCCCGGATTTGTACAATTTTTAAAGAAACATCCGGAAATAGACGCCGGTTTGCATTTAACCCTGACATCGGAGTGGGATGATTATAAATGGGCGCCTGTTTCGGGAAGAAAAAACACCCCAGGGCTTGTGGATACCGCGGGATATTTATGGCCAACCGTGGCAGCGGTTGTAAAACATGCGACAGCTGATGAAGTTGAAATGGAAATGACGGCTCAATTAGAAAAAGCGCGCTTGATGGGATTTGAGCCGACCCATCTGGATACTCATATGGGAACGGTGTATGGATCTTCTGAATTCCTGGTGCGATATATCAGATTGGGTATGAAAAATCATATCCCTGTAATGTTACCGGGCGGGGCAGATGCAATGATTCAGGCTCAGTCGAATTTGCCTGATGCAACAATTCAGGCCATGCGTATGCTGGGGAAGCAACTTTGGAGTGCCGGGCTTCCTGTATTAGACGATCTCCACAATTATAGTTATGATTGGGTGATTCCGGCAGATATTGCTTCTGATGACAGAAAATTGGATGAATACAAAACCGCGAAATATATAGAATCACTCAAAACACTAAAGCCGGGACTGACGATGATGATCATGCATTGTACTGAAACGGGGGATGAGTTTAAATATATCAGCGACTCGGGCCCGACCCGGAAAGGAGATTTGCTTGCCATGATGAATCCGGCGTTTAAAAAAGCCCTAATGGATCAGGGAATTATTCTCACGAGCTGGCGGGAAGTAAAACAGAGACGCGATAGGATAAAATAATTATTTTTTTCGTTAACACCCACATTTTGCGGGGCAGGCGTTTATCGTTTATCGTGTATCGTGTATCGTTTATCGTTTATCGTTGACCGTGATGAAGGCTTTACGCTTAATGGAGTCTGATAATGGCAAACCCCGGTCTCTGATTATTCAAATAGGGAACCACCACTTCATCTGCAGCGAACCGTCTTGCATTTTGAAAATTCAGCATTTTATCCATTTTCCAGAACACCAGGCCATCACCCGTTGCTTCACCATGTGTATTTAATGTTGTGGTCGTTGCAAGAGGATCAGCAGATCCTTCCACGCTGTTATATAACAGGTATAATTTATTATTAGACGGCATGAGCAGATAGGAGAGATCGGGATTATTTGTTTCGGCATGTTGCTCCATTTCCAATATCGCACTCCAGGTGCTGTCGTTCGACAAGGCAGGAAAATAAAAAAGATTTAAGTCACCTTTATTCCGCACCGCAGGAATCGGACTCAATCCCCGGTTCCGGGTATAACCCTGTTTCATTTCCTTTTCGCCGGAATTTGCTTCAGAATAATTTGCCAGCAGATAGGCTGATTCCCAACTGGAAAGTGGGGGAATACTCGGTTTTTCAAATTCGAAAGATGAACCATATTCCTTTAAAAGCATATAACCTCCTTCCGGAACTGATATAAAACTTTCATGACTCAGATTTTTACTTCTGATATCACGGGCCTGTTCATTAAAACGATAAGATGAATCGAAATCAAATCTTCCTTCCCGCATGGAGTAATTACATACCTGCACGTTTTTCAGGGATGTATTTCGATACGCGGATAAAAGCCCTACCGTCATTTCCTGCCGGTAATTATTGATGGACATGGATACGTCTTCCATCTTATAATACGGAGCGACAGCGATTTCTTTAAAAAAATAGTCGTCGCCATTCGGACAGGCATGGAAGAGTGAAAAATTATGACTGATTCGGGAAGGAAAAATCATTCCCCATTCACCATTATTGGCGAGTTTGACAGGCAGGTTGTCAAAACTTTCTGAAGGAAATCCAATCTCATCATCCTGGATGCACGGTTGGGAAAATTGTATATCGGAAATTACTTTCCGATATACCGGATTCCAGTCTGAATTAAACAGATGTACATGAACGATCGTCGATTCAGGATCTGTATTTTCAAAGGCAAGAAGCAGTATGTAGGCCTGGTTCTCGGATCTTACCAGAAGAATGGAGGAAGCATTCGCAGAGAAGGGCAGACTGTCGATCAATCTGGATTCTGCATTTTGATTAGCCTGGTAACGATTACAAAAAATTCTTGTGTTATTGCCGGTAGGCGTACTCACAACCTGATCCAGGCCCTCATTGCCGGTCATCAGCCATTGTTTCACGATTCCCGGAATATAAACGGGCGACTGTTCACTGATTAGATGAAGTCTGTTGTCGAACAATTCAAAATCCTGGATTTCAATATTACGTTCCTGCGTGTGATGTAATTTTAATTTCTGCCATTGCAGTTTTGCAACCCAGTAAGAATTTTCCGATTTGCCGACTACCTGAAAACGGATGGGAGCGCGTGTGTTGAGAGATTCAGAATAAATGACCCGTTGGGCATTTAATCTGCCGGGAAGCCAAAGAAACAGGCCAAGACAATATAGGTATATCCAACGCACTTAATCGATTCACTTACAAGTTAACGAAATTACTAAAGCCAGGATCAAAGACCTTTTGTGGCATTAAATTCCCGGGAGGCATTTTTCGCAATGCTTAGCGTTTTCCATTGACTATCCAGCGCCATCTTAGCGATAAAAATAATTTGTCCTGCATGATAGGCATAATGGGTCAGTTGTCTGTTCAGGGCTTCTACAACAGTATGTTCTTCTTTCCGGATAACAATAATCTTCGAGAGATCTGCAGCGGAAAGCCCGTCCAACACCTGAAACAGGCAAGCCCATCCCTCATCCCACAAGGCCTTTAATCTTTCACGCGACAACTTCTCATTCTCGAATTCTGCATCCCTGTCCCTCCATTTTTTCTCGCCATCGCTGATATAAAAATCTGTAAAACGGGAAAGCATATTGCCTGCCATATGTTTTACTATAATGGCAATACTATTTGTTTCGGGATTAAACTGCCAGTCAATTTTTTCATCCGGAACCTGATCGATGGCTTTTTCTGCCAGGGCCTTGTATTGCGTAAATTGATTTTTTACACTACGGATATAGTTATTTTCCATCATGACGTACTATTTTTCTTTATCCCTTTCCATAAGGAATTAATATTTTATATGATGCAAAGCAAGGGGATCTTCTTTTAACTCTTTTTGTAATCTATCAACCGGTACTTTTTGAACGGTTAATTTTTTATCAATCGCCATCACGGCGGCTGTAGCTGCTGATTGTCCCAACACCATGAATACTGGTTCCATCCGGATAGAACCGTATGCGATATGGCTTGCAGATAAACACACAGGCACAAAAAGGTTCGTGCATTCATTTTGTTTTGGTACTATGGAACGGTATGAGATAGGGTAGGGTGGGAAGCCTCCTATTTGCACATCGCCTTCATTTTTAACCATTCCATGCACGATTACGCGCTGGCAATTGTGTGAGTCCATTGTATAAGCGGCCATTCCAATGCCATCAGTTACTTTTAACCGACCAGTGCAATTCCCTTCTGTCATAACGTATTCTGAAATCATTCGCCTGGATTCCCGGATATATAACTGGGGTGACCAGTGATCATTATCCAGGTATTCGTCTTTTGGATAACCCCATGTCAGCATTTCATTTCTGAGATGTTCCGGTACCCTTACATCATGCCCGATAAAATAAAGAAGGCCCTTATTGTAGTCGATGTGATCCTGAATTATTTTTTTCCTTGTTTCGTTATTTCCATTTGGATAGTCGTAATTCATTCCGATCATATCGGTGGAAAAGGGACCGTTGTTATTGATGTCCGTTTTTCTTTCCGGCGTCAGATTAATATTCAATATTCCGTCTTCCAGTGATTTGGGATTCTTTATCTTAATATACCGGAGAAGCAGCTCATAATGACTGCTGTCATAATGATCTGGTTTTGTAATCTCGATCCGGTTTGGCAGACTATCGGTAAGACATAGACGAAAATTATATGCCTGCAGTTTTTTATCCCCGGAACCCAGGGTGTTCAGTTCAGCCGAATGAATACCCCAGAGCAAGCCACTTTCTGGTTTGCCCTCAGTCACATAAGGATCCACTCCATCAGGAAACTGGTGCTTATCGCGCATTTGTATGCCATTATAAGTTTCCTGGTATTGCTGGTTACTCTCCCGGCCGATTGTAAATGAAACAGAGGACATGGCCATCAGGTCTCCCTCATAGGAACAATCGATATATTCTTTTGCCTGTATGATGTAAGTATTATTACCTGAACCGGTGTTAGCCGGAATGGTATGTATCTCCTGAATCTGTAAGCCTTTCCTGAAGACTGCTTTCAACGATTGACAAAATAACACTGTAATAGAAGCTTCATGAATGTATGCCTTAAAAATATCTTCGGCCACATGGGGTTCAAAAATCCATTGTTCCGGTTTTCCATAATGCAATCCGACTCTCCGGTAAAAATCACGCGCCAGGCCGGTTATCGCGATCTTGTTTCCGATATCAGTATTGCCCAAACCTCCGCTGCTCAGTCCGCCGGTATGACCCTCCGGAGTAACGAGTATCACTTTTTTGCCAAGTCTTGCTGCTGTGTATGCAGCGATCACACCTCCCGATGTGGCACCATATACGCATATATCCACGGCAATTCTTTGCTGTGCACTCCCACAGAGACAGGTGAACAAAAAAAATAGAACAAGAATTTTAACCATGGTTATTTTATTGTCAAAGACATCCCGGTAAATTTACTTAACCTTTTACTTCATAATAAATTTATTGGCGTTGATGCTCGATGTAGCCGGTATGCGACACCGGATGTATTTCATTTTTCAATTATACCGGGAGAGAATTTTTAATGACGAACGCGATCGGTGAAATAAAAGATTTTTTGTTTTTGGAACAATTTAGCTACGAACGCTTTAAGTTTTAGGCGTTAAGCTTTGAGTTTTACTGGCCCGCATTTTGATCTTTAATAGAGTCCAAATCCAACCCGATGAAACGTAACCATGGTTATTTTACGATTGTAATTTTACTATTCCTTTCTTCCTGTTCAAAGAAAACAACGGATCCCACCACTCAGCCAGTCATTGGCAAAGATTCAACGAAACCCGTTACAACGATTCCCGTTACAAATTGTACCGGCAATGCATCCGATATTTTAAGCATGATGATTTTCCCGGCAAATAATGCCTGGAACGAGGATATTTCTGCATCTGCCGTTGATCCGGCCAGTGTACAAATACTCTCTGCTTATGCGGGTTCCGGTGTAAAAGCAGATTTTGGAAGTGGCTTATGGGATAATGCGCCGATCGGAATTCCTTTCGTTGTGGTTTGTGGTGGTCAGCCAAAAGTTCAAATCGTATTCCGTTCAAATGGAACTGATGGAAATTATGGCGATGAAAGTGATCCCGGGCCATATCCCGTTCCGTTAAACGCACCCATCGAAGGAAACGGAACCGGCGATTCACATGTGCTTGTAGTGGATAAAGACAATGAGATGTTATATGAATTGTATAATGCCAGTCTGAATGGCGACCATTGGGAAGCTTCATCAGGCGCCGTATTCAATCTCACGTCCAATGCTCTCAGACCGGACGGATGGACCTCTGCTGATGCGGCAGGACTTCCCATTTTTCCGGGATTGGTTAAGTATGATGAGGTCGCGAGCGGCACCATTCATCATGCTATTCGGTTTACCCTGGCTTCTGCCAACGTGAAACCAGGATATATTTCACCCGCCACTCACCAGGTAAACAGTACGGGTGGACAATATTCAATTCCTTTCGGAGCGAAGATCCGCCTGAAAGCAAATTTTGATATCAGTGCTTTTCCTGCCAATGACCAGGTGATTTTAAAGGCACTTAAAAAGTACGGCCTGATCCTGGCCGATATCGGCAGCAATATGTATATCAGCGGTGCACCCGACGAACGCTGGAACAATGACGAGTTACAGCAATTGGGGAAAGTAAAAGCTTCCGATTTTGAAGTGATAAAAAATTAAATCCAACGGTCAACGGTAAACGGTCAACGGTCAACGATCAACGATCAACCGCCAACGCTCATGACCCGCAACTCACACAACCGTCTTCCATAGTACAAACACTTCCATCCGGGAATTCATTATTGACTTCTGAACTCTCCGGGCTAACGGGTACGGGCGCTGTTTTTTCTTTTTTCTCAATGGTGAATTGAACGGCCTGTGTGGCTGCCTGCGTACGCAGATAATACATGCCGGTTTTTAAACCTTTTTTCCAGGCATAGAAATGCATGGAGGTGAGTTTGGCAGTTGTAGGTTTTTCTACAAAGAGATTCAAAGACTGAGACTGGCAGATAAATGCACCCCGGTCTGCCGCCATATCGATCAGGTGTCTTTGTTTTATTTCCCATACTGTCCGGTATATCTCTTTTATCTCAGCCGGAATTTCTTCTATATGCTGCACCGATCCGTTGGCAGCAATGATTTTATTTTTCATGTCGTTATTCCATAATCCCAATTGCACAAGATCCTTTAACAAGTGTTTGTTCACGATAACAAATTCACCACTCAGCACTCTCCTCGAATAAATATTACTCGTATACGGCTCAAAACACTCGTTGTTGCCTAATATTTGCGATGTGGATGCCGTTGGCATGGGAGCGAGTAAAAGAGAATTACGGTTTCCGTATTTTTTCACTTCTTCTTTCAGGCTCTTCCAATCCCAGCGTCCACTGGGTTCTACGCCCCACATATCGAACTGAAAAATTCCTTTTGATATGGGAGATCCTTCAAAGCTTTCATAGGCTCCCTGTTCACGGGCAAGTTCCTTGCTGGCGGTCATGGCAGCGAAGTAGATGGTTTCAAAAATATTTTTATTCAACATTTTAGCCAGTTCACTGTCGAAGGGTAAACGCAACATGATGAATGTATCTGCCAGGCCCTGTACACCAATTCCAATCGGGCGGTGTTTCATATTGGAATAACGGGCTTCTTCTATCGGGTAATAATTGCCGTCAATGATCCGATTAAGATTCTTTGTTACTTCAACCGTTACTTCAAACAATTTCTGATGATCAAATTTTCCGTCTGTTATAAACCTCGGAAGGGCAAGTGATGCCAGATTACAAACCGCTACCTCTTCCGCAGAAGTATATTCCAGGATTTCCGTACAGAGATTGCTGCTTTTGATGGTGCCCAGGTTTTGCTGATTGCTTTTTCCATTGGCAGCATCTTTGTACAACAGATAAGGAGTGCCGGTTTCTATTTGCGCTTCCAGGATCGCAAACCAGAGGTCCTGTGCTTTTACTTTTTTTCTTGCCCTTCCTTCCTTTTCATAACGGGTATACAGTTCTTCGAATGCTTCACCGAAACAATCGGGTAGACCGGGTGCCTCATTGGGACAAAACAAACTCCATTCCCCGCCGGATTCTACGCGTTTCATAAAAAGATCAGGCATCCATAACGCATAGAATAAATCCCTTGCTTTCAACTCTTCCTTCCCATGATTTTTTCTGAGTTCCAGGAAATCAAACACATCAGCATGCCATGGTTCGAGATAAATGGCAAATGCGCCCTTACGTTTACCACCTCCCTGGTCAACATATCTTGCTGTATCATTGAATACGCGTAACATAGGAATGATACCATTGCTGCTTCCGTTCGTGCCGCCGATATAACTGCCGGTTGCACGGATATTGTGTATGGACAAACCAATGCCGCCGGCGCTCTGCGATATTTTAGCGGTTTGTTTTAATGTATCGTAAATCCCATCAATACTATCTTCTTTCATCGTTAGTAAAAAGCAGGATGACATCTGGGGTTTGGGCGTACCCGCATTGAAGAGGGTAGGTGTTGCATGCGTGAACCAACGTTCGCTCATCAAATGATATGTCTTGATGGCGCTCTCGATATCCGTTTTATGAATACCAATAGCAACCCGCATATACATATGCTGGGGCCGTTCAGCGATACGCCCGTTTATTTTTAGCAGGTAAGATTTTTCGAGCGTCTTAAAGCCAAAAAAATCAAATCCATAATCACGGTCATAGATGATCGTGCTGTCCAGCAGGTCGGCGTGTTCATCAATAATCTGCATGACGTCGTCGGCAATCAACGGCATTTTTCTACCGGTTATCGGGTGCGCATAACCATGCAGGTTATGCATGGTGGCCGAAAAACTTTTGATGGTATTTTTATGCAGATTACTGACGGCAATCCGTGAGGCCAGGATCGCATAATCAGGGTGTTTGGTCGTCAGGGAGGCCGCCGTCTCCGCAGCCAGGTTATCCAGCTCCGTAGTGGGAACACCATCATAAATACCTTCGATGGCTTTTTTTGCCACTTCATAAATATCGACGAGCGGACTCAGACTGTAAGAAAGTTTCTGAATACGGGCGGTTACTTTATCAAATTTTACGGATTCTTTTTTTCCGTCTCTTTTTATAACAAACATGGGAATGGATTTAAATATTAAAAATCTTCTTCGAGTGAAAAGCTCTGTGCTGTTTTCGTCGATAGCAGACCGGCTTTCTGATAATCGCCGACACGCTTTTCAAAAAAATTGGTTTTGCCCTGCAGGGAAATCATCTCCATAAAGTCAAATGGATTGGAAGCGTTGAATAATTTCGGATAACCCAGTTCCTTCATCCATCTGTCTGCCACGAATTCAATGTACTGTTTCATCAGATCGGCATTCATGCCAATTAATTTTACCGGTAATGCGTCGGAAATAAATTCTTTTTCGATCGCCACGGCGTCTCCGATAATGGAAGCCACGGCCTCATGGGAAAGTTTGTGATTCAACATGCCATACAACAAGCAGGCGAATTCACAATGAAGTCCCTCATCGCGACTAATCAGTTCATTGCTGAAAGTGAGACCCGGCATAAGTCCTCTTTTTTTCAGCCAGAAAATGGAACAGAAACTGCCACTGAAAAAAATACCTTCTACTGCAGCAAAAGCGACCAGACGCTCTGCAAAACTGCCGTTCTGTATCCAGCGCAAAGCCCATTCCGCTTTTTTCTTTACTGCCGGAACGGTTTCTATAGCATGGAATAAGCGGTGTTTTTCCTGCGGATCCTTAATATAGCTGTCAATGAGCAGGGCATAGGTTTCGGCATGAATATTTTCCATCATGATCTGAAAGCCATAAAAGCAACGTGCCTCGGGAAGTTGCGTCTCACTCATGAAATTGACAGCCAGGTTTTCGTTCACGATGCCATCACTGGCTGCAAAAAATGCCAGCACATGACTGATGAAATGTCTTTCCCCATCGTTCAGTGTTATCCAGTCTTTCATATCGCTGCTGAGATCGATTTCCTCCGCCGTCCAGAAACTCGCTTCATGCTTTTTATACATTTCCCAGATCCTCGGGTAATTGATGGGAAGGATTACGAAGCGGTCTTTGTTCTCTCTTAATAGTAATTCATCCTGCTCCTGCATAATTCTGTTTAAATAAGTTAATGATAGATTCAGCGAAGATGGAGTCGACGATTCACGAAAGAATGAGCGGCCTATCTTTGCGAAACCTTATTCGGGAAGGTTCCAGACAAATACTGTTATCGGCAGGTCTCCTGGCTCGTAACCGTTTTATCCTTCCTTCTCGTCACACCAATGGCGTAACAATGGATCAGGGAGTGGGTAAAACGTTCATGTTACTTACAGTTGCCCGTCAGCCCGGGATTCTCACCCGGTTCCCTTTTAATCATTCCCGTTTAGGAGGGAAGAACCGCAACAAGTATGTGAACGAACAATACAATACTACAAAGCCTGAAGGATTAATGAAGAAAAATTAAGTCACATTGTGTTAACAACGTCACTAATTGTTAATTGTCAATTGATAATTGTTAATTATAATCCAGTTGACAATTAACAATTGACAATTGACAATTATTTGGAGGCTTTCTTAAATATCGAACTCGCCGTATGTCCGCCGAAACCAAACGTATTGTTGAGACTGTAGTTCACGGTGCGCTGAATCGATTTTCCGATTACAATGTTCAAATTGGCGGGAATGTGTTCATCAATATTTACGGTATTGATCGTACCGGGAATGATATTGTGTTTTACAGAGAGAATACTGATGATGCCTTCAACAGCGCCGGCAGCGCCAAGTAAATGTCCCGTCATGGATTTCGTTGCGCTGATATGAACCTGCTGGTCCCCAAAAATACTTTCAACACCTTTCATTTCGCTGATATCCCCGATGCCGGTAGATGTTGCGTGGGCGTTGATATAATCAATATCAGAAGGACCTAAGCCGGCATCGTTGAGTGCCCGGGAAATACATAGTTTGGCACCGAGTCCGTCGGGATGTGTTCCTGTTAAATGATAAGCATCAGCTGCCATTCCACCTCCAACCATTTCTGCATAAATATTGGCATTTCTCTTTATTGCGTGATCCCACTCCTCCAGGATCAGGGCGCCTGCTCCTTCACCTATCACGAACCCGTCCCGGTCTTTGTCAAAGGGCCTGGACGCAGTTTCTGGAATATCATTTCTTTTTGATAATGCCTGGGATGCATTGAACCCGCCGACAGATGATGGCGTGATGGCTGCTTCGGAACCACCTGCTACCATGATGATGGCCTTACCCAGCCGTATGGTATCAAAAGCATTAATAAGGGCCGTGTTGGACGATGCACAGGCAGATACTGTACAATAATTCGGACCAAAGAGTCTGTGCCGGATAGAAATCGCACCCGCAGCAATATCCACAATCATTTTCGGAATGAAATAGGGATTGAAACGGGGAGTTCCGTCACCGGCATAAAATTCTTTTAACTGCTCTTCAAATGTTCCGATACCTCCGTTGCCGGAAGCCCAGATCACTCCTATATCATAGAGTTCTTCATCTTTCATGTTTGCCGGATTCAGTCCGGCGTCCGCCAGGGCCTGGTCGCTGGCTGCCATGGCATAAAGAGAAAAGAGATCGTATTTTTTTATTTCTTTTTTATCGAAATGATCTTCAGGATGAAATCCTTTTACTTCACAACCAAACCTGGTTTTGAATTTGGAGGCATCAAATTTGGTAATGGGCCCGGCGCCGCTTTTTCCTTCAACAATATTCTTCCAGAATTCATTAACCGTATTACCCAATGGTGTCAGTACTCCCAATCCTGTGATTGCGACTCTTTTCATGATTCGTTTGTTAGATCGGCGAAGATAATGCGTACTATTTTAACAGTCGTAATTGTCCGAAATGGTAAGCGAGGTGATTAGTGCGTGTTACCAGTACGCTCAGTTTATTGCGGGCCGGATCTTTTTCGAAGTCTGCATCGGTCATGGATTCATGACGCGTGAACCACTTCTCTGCCGGCATTTTCGAAAATTCATTTTTTAACCTGTCGTGAACCGACGCCCACATATCCCTCAGTTCCGAAACGGTTGGAATTTTATCAATCGTTTTATCGGGCGCGGTTATAAAAATGGCGCCAAGATCCGGATAGGCTTTCTTACCGAATCCCAGTATTTCCGGAAGAGCATCGTGTATGGCTATGAGATGTCCCATCAGGTAAATACCCCTGTTTTTGCCTGGAGCAATTTCTTTTAATAATAATTCATCAGAGGATTCATTGATGAACTTCGTTGCACGATCTGTCTGTATTTGCCATGCATTCAGGGCGATCTTTGTTAAAACAGTCTGTTGGTCCATAAATTATAAAACAATTTTAGCTGGAATAAGTTCGGTACTGATTATCAATTATTATGTATTAATTATTAACGATTCACTCATTCATCATTCGAAATTTACTTTGCGCTTTGCGCTTTACGCTTTGATCGGAGTTACCTCATTACTATTATTACATGAAAAGAGTTTTACACAGAGGCAGGCGAAAGCAGGCAGGAAGGATAGAATATTCTTCATTTTATAAAAATTTTACTGTTCATGTCAACTCCGACAGAAAAACCTCGTATTAAGGTAATAAATAAGGCCGAACAGACGGTACGGATCTTTACGGCCGGAACTGTCGTTGGCCCTTTTCAATGGAAATAAGCAGGGGATGACTGGTGGAGACAGTTCATCCGCAGCGACATGTGTTAAGCAAAAAGGCCGCCTCTGTAAACAGAGACGGCCTTTTATTTAGCGGGTTTGTTTAATTTTTAATCAGGTAGCCAAAAAGCCCGTCTGCTTCATCAGCAGGTCCCGCTGTGAAATAAAGCCTTTTCTGATCGATCGTTGAAGTAGTGGGAGCAAAAGACAGAGCCCAGAGGCCATAGATTTCTATGGTCCGGTTATGAGATTGTAATTGACCCATAAACTGACCCTGGGTAGAGAATACATTGATCCGGCCATCGCCAAAATTGCCGATCAGAATAACCGGGGGCTGATCCAGATCGTCCTTACCGTCATGGCCGCTATTTCCATTCTTTTGATTATCATCATTCGACATGTCCATATCCTGCAGAAAATTATCAGGTGTCATCACAACACCCCAGGGAGCATTCAGCGTTCCCCTGGAAGCAAATCTCCTGACAAAACTTCCATCGGGATTAAATACATCCACCAGCCCCAGACCCGCGCCTGCCTGACTTCTTCCATCCGGCGCTGGTTTCGCATAGGTAACAAAAAGCCAGTTACCGACGGACTGAATATTAAATGGAGCAAAACCGGAAGGCAGTCCGGGATCATGAAATGGCAGGGAGACCGGAGAAAAAGTTGTATCCCATACATCAATTTTCCCGGCCCTGAAATTGGCGGCGTACAATAGATGTGATCCATTCCATGTGGCCAGGGTCAGTCCGGTATAAGCAGATGTGGCAGAATTATCTGCGATTCTCAACGCATTATTTCCAGCCGCACCGTTCCATCCGGAGAAAACACCATCAACACCTACAAAAAGAAAATTCGGAGCTGCATTATTGGCGAGCGTAAAACCGGCCCCGCCCGCGAATACAATACCTGTTGGCAAGCCGCCGATCGTATCCGTTGGGGACGGAATATTAACCGGTGCGCGCACAATGGCGCCTTCGCCGGTATATAATTCACTTACATGTCCGGCCATGGAATTAACCCAGGCAATACCGCTTGGCGCCCAGGCAAGGCCCCATGCATTGTGAAGGGTCGGATCAATGAGAACCGGGGAATAAGTGCCGCTATTTGCAACCAGGTTAACCTGTTGAAAATCGCGCAGGCCCTTATTGTCGATATTGGCCTTGCGGCATCCCAGGGATAGCAAAAGAAAAAGAAAAAGAAAAAGAGAAAGTCGGGCCGGCTGAAACCGGAATCCCGAAGAAGTAAGGTTGTTCATAATTAGCAAGTTTTAATGTGCACGTTAGTTAATAAAAGTTCCGTCCGACTTTAGAATTCTAAAGACAGGTTAAAAAAAACAATAAATAAAGGAGCCTGCTTTTTTAAAGCAGAGATATCAGCCAGTCAGTATGCAATTATCAGCGAAGGTTGGGAGGTTTGAATATTAAACGAGGCTTTGCAAAGAGGGGTTGCGTAAGTCTGCGATAAGAAAGATAAAAATAGCTGACGGTTGATCCTGCGCGAAGGGAACAGTTGACAAAAGGATATTCAGCGTTAGGCTTTACGCGTTACGCTTTGCTCTTAGATCAGCCGGTATTAAAAGTAAACTGTTTGATTACAATATAAAATGAAATGGCTATTACGAACCAGCCAAATATTTTTTTCAGATAATATCCCGGAATTTTTTCCGCGATCCTCGTACCTATTAAAATGCCAATAATGGCGCCCAGAGAAAACCTGAGTAAAAGACTCCAGTTGATCAGGGATGCAGAATAGCTGGTAGAAAAACTGAACAGTGAATTCATGGCAATGATCAGCAGGGTGGTACCGACGGCTTTCTTCATAGGTAAATGGGTCCAGAAATATAATGCAGGCACAATCAGAAATCCGCCTCCGATCCCAAACAAACCGGTTATGATTCCGACGATTAATCCCTGTATGATAAGGAACACTGGTTTTGTATGCTCATCAGTGGGAAGGTTTTCCCTTTTCAGAGTAGCGGTTGTGAGCATTTTAACTGCGGCAAAAAACATCAGGGCGGAAATGCAGAACATGAACAGTATCTTTTTTGATACGACAAATCCCCCTAAGGAAAATATCTGATCCGGAATAGCGGGAAAAATAATTTTTCTTGCGAAAATTACGCCCGTGACGGAAGGGACGCCGAATATGATCATTGTTTTGATGTCGACCAGTTTATTGAAAATGGATTTTATGCCACCCGCCAGGCTGCTGATCCCAACGACAAACATGGAATAGATACTGGAGGTCAGTGGATCTATTTTTAATACGAATATGAATACAGGAACAGTTAATATAGAGCCGCCTGCACCAATCATGCCCAGCGACAACCCTACAAAAAGTGAAGCTGCATACGTGATTAATTCTTTCATTCAGGACCTATAAAATATTTAATACAGGCCTTCATGATTGGTTAGAAATTCTTTTCCGGCCTTGCAGTTTTCATTATTGGCAGTGGACCATACAAAATGATACAGACCCTGGCTCAGTAAATAAACATGCAGGTACCCTTTTTTGATGAGTTCCCGGCAAACCCTCGCACCGGTATCAGAACCTGAGCCATAAACCAGAAATAATGTTGACCTGTCTTTTTGTAAGATAATATTTTCCAGTGAATCCGGGGAGGACAGACGGATGGCTCCTTTCATTCGTCCAAGATTGGCATGGTCCAGACGGGCTTTATTATTAAACTCATCCTCCGGTCTGGTATCGATGATGACCCCGTTTGGATGTTTTTCTAACAGGTCAATACAGGTTTCCGGGTCAATCATCTGATAAGGAGGCGCTTCAGTAATGAGTTCATTCAGCTCATCATGGTTCAGCCGGTGATCGCTCATGAACCCCTCCAGTCCCTCAAACAAATTATATATGTTGTTAAACCCCTTGGCTTTTAAAATGTCTACCACATCCATACTGTTTATTCCATGCCGGTCATATAACAACACCGGACTGTTTACCGAAAGCTGGCTGGAATTTAATTTCTCTGCAAAAACAGACTGAGGGAAATTAAGAGCGTTTTTCAGGTGTCCGATATTATTTTGCTGCATTGTATCCCTGGATAAAAATTCAGCAGGGCTGCGTATATCGATTATGATAAGACCGGGAGTGCTTTTTATTAAATGGAAGGCATCTTTAGAATCAATATTTTTATAGGCCAGGTTGGTAGTCAGCACTTTGTCCTTATAAGGAAAATCATGGTTATCTGACGCATTCAGAAGGGTCATGCCACCATTGATATTGTAAACTTTTTTAAATCCGTTTTCCGCAAGTAATTTGCTTACGCGCCTGGACCGCTGGCTATGCGAGCAATAAATAAATACCGGTTGATCCTTATATTTTGTAAGCTCGGCCAGCCGTGCCGGTACGGAATCGATCGTTATATTAACCGATCCCCTGATACGGCCGATATTCAATGCCGTTGCGCGTGAAGTATCGGCATATTCACCGGGACTTCTGACGTCGAGTAAAAGATAATTTTGCATTGAATCCATTAAGTGGAATGCTTCACTCAGATAAACCGCCTTATAAATAGTATTATCAAACTTAAATGGATGTTGCGCCGCGGAAGAAAGCATGGTCAATATGAATAAAACAGGTAGAAATGTTTTTCTAATCATGGCTTTTATGATGGGTAGAACTAAAAATAAACTACCCGTTCATCAAAATGGGTTAGTGATGCGTTAGCATGGATCTCTTAAAAGTTAAAAGGGTTAAGGAAAGGTTAAGCGGCAGCTCCGGCACCTATGGAAGCATTTATTTGCAATGTGAAGGATTGAATCTAACAAAAGGGTATGTTCCTATCAAAGAAGTGGATATTCAGTATTATCGCCGTTACCGCTGTTTCATTTATGATCCTCCTGGTTATCCAGTTTGGATGGATCAGAAAGTCAATTGATATCAACCGTCGTCATTTTGCCGACCGGATGGTGGTGGTTACAAATAATATCCAGGATGCATTTATGCAGGACAAATCATTACAGAATAAATATCTGACCGGTTCACGGGGAAGTCATGATTTATTTGTGGGTGATGTGAGTGTGCAAATACTGGAGGGAATCATCAAACAAAAGCTGGACTCTGTGCTGGAAACGTATAAAATGCCCCTCTCTACCTCCATGTCCGGAAGACTGGATAGTTCCTGTTACCTGATGTATTATGTCCCCCCGGAATTACGCAGTCAGAAAATTGATCATTCACCCTATAAGATTTGCCTGTGTAGTAATAATTACAGGGGCTCACTGGATATAGGATTCGATCTGTTTTCTGATAATATGCTGATCCGGGATGGTTCAGGCCTGATCCTTCCTTCCGTCATGTTGATACTTCTGCTGATTGGATTATTTGCGTACATTATAAATGTTGTGAACCGGCAAAAAAAACTTGCGGAATTAAAAAATGATTTCATCAATAACCTGACGCATGAATTTAATACCCCGCTGTTTTCAATCGGTCTGACCACAAATCTTTTATCCCGGTCGGAACCTGTGCAACAATCAGAAAAACTGAAAGATTATGTTGATCTGATCACGACGGAAAAAAACAGGCTTCAAACCCAGGTGGATAAGATACTCCGGTTAACGGCTGTTGAGTCTGTAAGTCTGATCACAGAAAAAGTGGATGTGGATATACACGATTTGATTCGGCAGAATATGACTGTTTTTTTGCCCGTTGTAAATGAAAGACACGGATTGATCTCATTCAAAGAGGGGGCGAAATTTCATAGGGTTTTGGGCGACCCGGTTCATTTATATAACGCGATCAGCAACCTGATCGATAATGCCATTAAATACTCGAAGGACGAACCGGATGTGATCATAGAAACCAGTAATACAAAGCAGGAGATCCTGATCAGCATCCGGGATAAGGGAATTGGAATGAAAGAATCAGATCTCCAGATGATATTTAATAAATTTTATCGTGTGAAACAGGGAGACCGGCATGATGTAAAAGGATTTGGGATCGGATTGAGTTATGTAAAAAAAATCGTTGAGCTGCATAATGGGTATATTGAGTCAAAAAGTATATCAAATGAAGGATCCGTGTTTATTATTCATTTGCCTTTTAAGTCATAAAATTTTATGTACAGGATTCTGTTAGTGGAAGACGATGCCAGCCTGGGTTATATTCTGAAGGAATATCTTGAAATGCATCATTTTCATATTGATCTGGTGAGAGACGGGGAAGCCGCCATGGAAGCTTTCAACCGTCTGCCGGTTGACGTGTGTATCCTTGACGTGATGCTGCCGAAAAAAGATGGTTTTACGGTGGCAGCAGAAATAAGGAAACTGAATGAAAGAATGCCGGTCATTTTTTTAACGGCAAAATCTTTGAAGATCGATAAGCTGAAAGGATTCAATCTCGGGGCAGATGACTATATGGTAAAACCGGTGGATGAGGAAGAATTAATTGCCCGGATAAATGCTGTCATGCGAAGAGTGCGGCCGGAAACGGGTGAGCCTGAAAATCAGTTCCTGATCGGGAAATATCTGTTTGACCATGCAAACCAGGTATTGGTGCTGGGAGATCAAAAACAGTTTATGACCGTCAGGGAAGCCGCTGTATTAAGACTGCTTTGCGAACACCAGGGAAAAATCATGGACCGTAAACAGGCTTTGAAACGGTTATGGGGAGAAAGTGATTATTTTACGCGGCGCAGTATGGACGTTTTTATTTCTCATTTGCGCAAATACCTGTCCGCTGATCCCGCGATTGAAATCAGGAATGTACATGGCAAGGGCTATGTTCTAAGCTTAAAGCCCAAAGCATAAAGCGTAAGGCCAATTTAAATGTAGGACTTAAAGTTAAATACCAATACAATTTGATGTCGATAATTCGTAAAGAGAAATAAAAGACTTAATTTCTAATTTTAAAATTGAAAATTAGTTTTAAGCTTTGAGCTTTAGGCTTGAGCTTAAATAAGTAAATTATCTGGAATGATCTTTAATGGGCTTTTCATCCGGTATGGTAAAAAGATCAAACTATTCCTCATTTTTCTCCTGTTCAGCATGAACATAGCTGCCCAGCAAAATATCAACGAGGACAGTTTGAAAGCTATTATCAATGAAAATAAGGAAGATACCGATACATATAACGCACTGATGAGGCTGGCTGTCTTCTACAACAACGATAGTTATTTCAGGTATGCAGAGCAGGCACTTGCACTCGCAAAAAAAACCGGCGACCAGGAAAGGGAAGCGTACAGCCTGTTGATCATTGGTACTTCAGTGATCGATTATATTCAGTCGGTCCAGAAGCTCACCAACGCTTTGAGCATTTATGAAACTTTGAAGGACAGTCTGAAAATCTGTATTGTTAAATTGCCATTACAGGCAACGTACAGGGAAGCGGGCGATTTCCGGAATGCATTATACCACGCATTAACAGGTTTGAAGATAGCAGAGGTTCACCAGGTAAAAGGCGATCTGGGTATTTTTCCGGGACATCGCCTGGAGCCTTTGTTTTTATCTGAAATAGGTCAGACGTATATTTTGATGAATCAACCGGATTCAGCCCTGATCTATGTGAATAAAGCAGTGGAATTAAATGAGCTTTTCAATGGGTTTACCTATGAATTTCCCATATACCTGCTGGCCACGATTCAACGGATGAAAGGTGAATATCCACAGGCATTGATAAACTATCGAAGGTCAAAACTGCTGGCTGTACAAAACGGTTTTGCGGGCGACACACTGCAAATATTCAGCGGCATGGCATCATTATTTACAAAGACAGGAAAGACAGATTCAACCCTTCATTATGCGAATATTGTGACAAAATCCTGGGACCTTGGAAATTCGGAAAGAAAAAACATTCTGGAAGCAGTCGACAATCTGGCAACCGTTTACAGGTTAACCGGCAATAAGGACAGTATCATCAAGTACGCTGAATTAAATCAAAAATTAAAAGATAGTTTTTATGGTGTTGATAAAGACAGGGAAATTCAAAACATTGCGTTTAATGAAAGACTGACAAAGGAAAAACTGCTGGCGAGCCAGGCAAAATACAGGAGCAGGGTACAGGTATACGGGTTGAGCGCGGGTTTATGTGCCCTCCTGATCATTGCCGTTTTATTATGGCGCAGTAATCAAAACAAACAAAAATCAAAAGCAGAGATTGAGAAGGCCTATGCAGAATTAAAAGCAACCCAGACGCAGCTCATACAATCTGAGAAAATGGCCTCACTGGGCGAACTCACAGCCGGCATCGCCCACGAAATTCAGAACCCGTTGAATTTCGTAAATAATTTCTCCGAGGTAAATAAAGAGCTAATGATCGAAATGAAGGATGAAATAGACAAAGGGAACATGGGAGGCGTGAGATCCCTGGCAAAAGACATTATTGATAATGAAGAAAAAATAAATCATCACGGAAAGAGGGCGGACGCTATTGTAAAAGGTATGCTGCAACATTCCCGTACCAGCGAAGGATTGAAAGAGCCAGCCGATATCAACGCGCTGGCGGATGAATACCTGCGCCTCAGTTTTCACGGATTTCGGGCCCGAGAGAAAACATTTAATGTAACGATCAAAACCGATTTTGATCAAACGATTGGAAAAATAAATATGGTGGCCCAGGATATCGGAAGGGTGCTGCTGAACCTGTACAACAACGCATTTTATTCGGTATCAGAAAAGAAAAAGCAAAATCCGGAAAACTACGAACCCCTTGTTGCTGTGAGTACAAAGAAATTGCAAGATAAAATAGAAATTGTAGTCCGGGACAATGGTGGCGGTATCTCACCCCAGATATTGAATAAGATATTTCAACCTTTCTTTACAACAAAACCTGCAGGCGCAGGAACAGGGTTGGGATTATCATTAAGTTATGATACGGTCAGATCCCATGGAGGTATACTGAAAGCAGAATCGAAGGAAGGTGAGGATACGGCCTTTACAATTGATTTGCCGGTTTGATTTTTTAGCGTGAAATGATTGACTCCGCGATTTCTATTCCCTCACCCAATGACTGGATCAGTTCGTGCGGCCAAACCAGCTCACCATGCTGAACAATTTGCACCCATATCATTTTATTTTCCTTGTTCAGAATACCGGCCCTTAATATCATCGCCGAATGATCGTAAAAAAATACTTTGATCCATCCATATCCCTTTTCGGTATGGACATAATTTCCTCTGCATTCTTTTTCGTGGTATGTATAAGAAAAAGGGGTCATTTGGATATAATGGGCGGTACGAAAGGTAAATAAAAAGGCATAAATTTTATTTCAATATCAAATCCCCTCCATACTTCCCGATTCTAAAATAGGGAAAATCACGCGATATGGTAAGGAAGGGTATGATATTCACAAGAAACCGGCAGAATCAGTTATAACGGTGCAATTCCGGCGGCCGAAGTATATTAACCGACCGGTAACAAAAAAGAAAAACCCACATCCTGTGTGGGTTTTTTTTAATATAAGAATGTTGTTCCTGTAAAACGTTTTTTTTAATTAATATAATCTGAAGAACTAATTTTTTCCGGCTGACAGGATTTGAAAAATCTTTCTTAATTTCCCTCCATGATACAATCCCGTCAGCTAGCAGCTATCATGTTCACGGACATAGTAGGCTACACTGCGCTGATGGGTAATAATGAGCAGAAAGCTTTCGAACTGCTCCGGAAAAACAGGGATATTCAAAAACCAATCATCGAAGAATTTGGCGGACAGTGGATCAAGGAACTGGGTGACGGCGTCATGGCTTCTTTTCCAACGGTGTCCGATGCCGTCTATGCTGCCATCAAGATCCAGCAGGCCTGCCTTGTCAGTAATGATTTTTTACTGCGTATAGGAATACACCAGGGTGAAGTGGTTTTCGAAAACGGTGACATTTTTGGCGATGCGGTAAATATTGCCTCCCGTTTGCAGGCGCTGGCTCCTCCAGCCGGTATTTTTGTTTCGGAATCTGTTCACCGGAATATTTCAAATAAAAACGATATCCGGTCTGAATTTATCAGGGTTGAAAACCTGAGGAATGTAAAGGACCCTGTTCCTATTTATAATATTCACTCAGCCAGGGAAGGAAAAACCCAGGCGGTCGGCGGTAAACCCCTGCTCAAATCCATTCTGCCAGACTTTGATTGTGATATCTATATCAGTTATCGTTTCAATGATAATAAATATGATGGCTGGGTAACTGAATTTGTGGATAAGCTGACGCAGGAGCTCAGCGCTACGCACAAGGACAAACTGTCAATTTATTTTGATAAGAATCCGGAAGAAGACAGGAAACCATTTTACGCTCAGATCAAATCGCTGATTTTTATTCCTATTATTTCACAAACATATTGCGACACAGGATCGCTGGTATGGAATGAAGAATTCAAAGGATTCCAGAATGGCACAAAAACAGATCAGTTCGGACCAAATATAAAATTATCCGCAGGTAATACTGCTTCCCGCATCATACCGGTTAAAATCCACGATATCGATCCGGATGATATCAAATTACTGGAAACGGAATTGTCAGGCAGTATGCGCTCGGTTGATTTTATATACAGGGAAGACGGTGTAAACCGTCCTTTGCACCCGGCAGATGATGAAAAATTTGCAACGCCATTGAGGCCCCTATACCGGAATCAGGTGAATAAGCTGGCCAATATTGTAAAAGATATTATTTCAGGTATCAAGTTGCAGGAGAAAGGGGGAATTGAAGAACGGGTTGCCCATCAGCCCACCGCAAGGCAGATCGTGCCACAGGTTTTCTCCACATCCGTTTCTCCTGCCATCAAAGTACAGGTGATCGACCGGCAAAGACCAAACATTTATCTGGCCTGGACTTCCGGTGATCTGAAAGAGAGCCGTGAAGAAATGGCCATCATTCTGAATAAGGCAGGATTTAACGTGCTTCCTTCCATCGACTGTCCGGCGGATGATGATACGTTTAAAATCAAAGTGGCGGAAGAAATAAAAAAATGCGTTTGTTCACTGCATATGCTGAGTGGTGAATTCGGAAGAAGATTTGAATCGGACGATGATATTTCTTTTCCGAACTATCAGTTCACGGAGGCAAAAAAGAGAATCAGTGAGCCGGGATCGAATTTTAATATTTTCGTCTGGCTCGATCCGGACAATAGTAAAACGGTAAAACCCGCCCAACAGAATTTTATAAAATATATCCGGAATAACATTACCCGTAACATGATGTTTTCCAATAGCCAGGGACCTATGCAACTGGTGGATGATATCCGCGTCGTCATGATGAAGCAGGATACGAAAGTATACGACTCCAAAGACACGGATATATTTTTCATATTCAACCAGCAGGACGAAGCGGATGCGCAGCATATCATCGATGCCATCAGTCTGGAATTCCCCGTAGAAACCATGAATATACTACCGGAAGGAGAGGATTCATACCGTGAAATGTCGTCCCAGCAAATTCCTAAAAGCAAACTGGCGGTTGTATATTTTAAATACGCTGCTGACTGGGCACTGCCTTTTATCAAACAGATTTGGAAACAGGTGGGCGGCGCATCATCTCCCACACCGATGTTTCTGGTCGGAGAAGATGACCCACGTACCAATCTGGCGCGCAATTTTAAAGCGCCCCGCGTAATATCCATTATTATGCCCAAGGAAACCATACCAGACCAGGTGAAGAAGGTGTACAGTGAAGTGGTGTAAAAAAAATAGTAAAAGAACTTCTATATAAAGGGGAAGCCCAACACATGAGACATTTTCATTCTTCATACAACCCGACGGGCCGTTCCGTATAATAACATGTTTGATAACTATCAAATTTGTCCGTATACCGGTTTACGATCTTTTTCAGAAGACGAGTCCCTGTATTTCAAGGGTAGGGAAGAAGACATTGATCAGGCAACCCTCCAGCTTCAGAAAAATAAATTCCTGATGCTGACCGGTGCATCCGGTGATGGAAAATCTTCGCTTGTATTTGCGGGAATTATTCCCAATGCCCGGGCCGGGTTCTTAAAATCGAAATATACAAACTGGTGTGTCGCCCATTTGAGGCCTGAACGCACGCCCTTTCAGAACCTGGCCAATGCATTGGCGAAACAGCTGGATATAACAAATGCATATACGGTACAGGGTGAATTAAGTCACGGTTTTTCCGCACTTGTGGATTTATACAGAAATTCAAAACGCTTCGTAGATACCCAGTCTTCAGCCTGGTTGCAGGCAGATGATAAAGGGAAGGCACTCATAAAAAGGGAAGCTGCCAATCTGATCATACTGGTTGACCAATTCGAGGAATTTTTCACCAATCCCGAAAATTATCAGCATGGTGCACCCTCCCGCGACGCAAACCTGGTGCTGAATCTTTTATTGGAAACAGCGCGCATTGCGCTCGATGAGGATATTCCCATATATGTAATATTCACGATGCGCTCCGATTATATCGGCCAGTGCGCGGCATTCCGCGGATTACCTGAATACATCGGGTTTTCACAATTTTTTGTTCCCCGTCTCAACCGATCCCAGTTGCAAATGGTAATCGAGGAACCAGCCGTTCTGAGCGGGAACCGCATTGCCCGGCGACTAACGGAACGTTTGATTCAGGATCTGACGGAAGGCGTGGATCAATTGCCGATTCTTCAGCATGCACTTAAACAAATCTGGATTGCTGCCGATAGTGGTAATGAAGAAATGGACCTGCTCCACTATGCCATGGTGGGTGGCATGAGCGTGGATGAATTGCCCGAGGAACAGGTGCAAAGATTTGATGAATGGTTCACTTCCCTGCCGGTTGAAATAAAAGCCTGTTATCATGCGCCAAACCTGCAAAATGTGCTGGACACGCATACCAATAAATTGTATGAACAATCCGCAGGATATTATCAGTCAAAAACAGGTCAGGCGATTTCCGATGCAAATGCCAAGAACATTATACGCACTGCTTTTACCTGTCTTACGAAAATCGATCAGAGCCGGGCAGTCAGAAACCGGA
>Ga0206929_1009_pt1 | contig 48053 bp, 38 predicted proteins | sample Alteio_BWOrgHeat_19_FD_152929 | JGI IMG/M metagenome (GOLD analysis project Ga0206929, IMG submission 152929) | Enriched cells from forest soil in Barre Woods Harvard Forest LTER site, Petersham, Massachusetts, United States -... | ecosystem: Environmental > Terrestrial > Soil > Temperate forest >...
AAATCTTTTGGTGCTTGAGGTTGCCAGTCAGTTGCAACAGTTTTATGGAATCAGGCCTGACGGCAGCATATTGTTGGTAGAACAATTACCCGCTACTGAGCCTGAAATTCTTCATACTGCCCGTATCAAACGAACAGGCTTTTAGCATATTGAATCGGTTTGCCACTTTGAGGATGGCTGAGGAACGAGGTATTATAAAAGAAACTATCCGAAAAGAATACAACAGCGAAGGGTTTCAAATTTTTGACAGTATAACTGGCCAGGGTTCTGTAGCGGAGCAATACATACGTTATAAATGGTATTTGCATTCCATTTTTGATGAACTGGCTATTGATCTTCCTTCTATATTTGACCGTTTTTCGCCATATGCCCTTATTTTCCCCAGTGAAAAGGCGATGCGTTCGTTATTAACTATTGTCAATAATGAGGCAGTAACGATGTATCGCGAAGAGGGCAGACAGCTAATGAACCTATGGCGTGAGGATGAAACCATTGGTTGGATTTACCAATACTACAATAGCCGGGAAGAAATTTCTGAAATGCGGGAAGCAAGCGATGCTCCACGCAATAGCAGAGAATTAGCCGTTCGTAACCAATTCTTTACTCCGCGCTATGTGGTTCAATTCCTCACTGATAATTCGTTGGGCAGAATTTGGTATGAAATGACTAAAGGCAAAACAGAGCTGATTAGTAAGTGTCAATACCTTATTCGCCGACCAAAGGAATTGTTCCTCGAAAAAGAAAATACTCGGCCAGAACATGCTGAGGAGGAGACTGATTATATAGAGCACAGGCCGATCAAAGATCCAAGGGAGATACTCATGCTTGACCCCGCTTGTGGTTCGATGCACTTTGGGCTTTATTCTTTTGACCTATTTGTACAAATTTATGAAGAGGCTTGGGATAATCATCCTGAACTGATGTTGGATTTACGAAATTCAATTACCCGGAGGCAGTATATTAATCAAATACCGGAGTTCATTATTAGGTACAATATTCATGGGGTGGATATTGACCCAAGGGCTTTACAAATAGCCGCATTGAGTTTATGGCTAAGGGCACAAAAGAGTTTTGAAAAATTGAATTTAGAACCAAGCGAACGGCCACAAATAACAAAGAGTAATTTGGTGTTAGCTGAGGCAATGCCAGGAAATGCGGAATTGGTAAGTGCTTTGATAAAACCGCTGGATGCCCCCTTACGTAAACTCGTAACTGCTATTTGGGGACTGATGGAAATGGCCGGTGAGACAGGTCTTCTATTGCGCATAGAGGAAGAAATAGATAGAAATATTAATGAAATTGCCGTTGAATTGAGTCATGGTATTAAAGGATTACAATTAGAGTTAGATGCTGACGACAAGCAATTGAAAGCAGCGGAGAGAGTAGCTTTTTACTCAACAAAAAAATACAAGAATTCATTTTTAAAAAATGCTTCGTCTGAAGTTTTTAGAATTTTAAAGGAATTGTCCGAAGCTGCTACCAATGGAGAGGCTTACCAAAAATTATTGTTTGCTGATGATGCAGCTCGTGGCTTTGCATTTATTGAATTGTGTCAGAGGCATTACGACGTAATTTTAATGAATCCTCCTTTTGGTGCTCCAACAAAGACTGCCTTAACTCTATTGAGAGGTTATTATCCTAATAGTTCAGATAATCTATACATTGATTTTATTGAGAGAACTTATGAGTTGTTAAATAAAAATGGTATTGTTGGTTGCATCACTGATAGATCTTTTATTAATAAAAAAAACTATGAAAGTTTTAGAATAAATTTTCTCATCGGATTTAATAATTTAATTACTTATATCGATCTGGGAGAAGGTGTCTTGGATGGCGCAAATGTCGATGTTGCAGCACATTTATATACGAAAAGTAAAGTTAATGCTGGATGTGATTTCTTAAACTTGGTTGGTAAAAAAAGTAAAGAAGAAAATTTAAAAGTTGCATGTGTAGAAAATTGTTTCAAAAGATTTACACTGGATCAATTTATAGAATATCCTTCTGCTTGTTTTGTATATGATTTGCCAGAGTCACTTGCTAAAACGATGAAAAATGGAGAACCTCTCTCAAAAAATACTTTTGAGGTATTTAGCGGATTAAAATCTGCTGATGCCGTATTTACTAATAGGCTTTATTGGGAAGTATCTGATTACAAAATTGGCATTAACAAAAAATGGGCATTTTTTCAAAATGGAAGTCCATTTTCACCGTATTATTTTGGAGTGTATTTAGTTGTCGCATGTGATAACGGAAATTGGTCAACTGTAATGTCGCATAAGAGTGCGAGAATTACTCATATTGAATTGTATTATAAACCTGGCTTGTCATATGGAAAGCGGACTGACTTCATGTATTCTTATCTAATGCGGAAAGGTTGTGTTTTTTCAATGGAGGGTCAGGCTATATTTAATATTAAAAAATCGATTTGGCTAAGTCTACTTATTAGTAATTCAAACCCATACCAAGAAATTGCTAATAGATTAGCGGGACAACATAAGCCTGCGGGTTATGTAAATCCAATAAGCTTAGAAGTAGAAAAGTTTCCAGAGTATGAAAAGGATATTAAAACAATTTGTTTTAATCTAGAATTATTAGATTCTGGAAATGAAATTTCTACATCTTTTATTTGCCCTTTGAGTTTGTTAAATAGAGTTCAGGAAAAACCTTTTAAAGAATCATTAACCTTGGCGGTTGATATGAGGAATTCGATAAGCAAGGAAGCTAATATTTTCAGATTTAAATATAATGTTGAAGTATGTAACATATTGGGAATCGGATATAATTCAAGCAATGAGCGAACCGTAGACTATGTGAATTTATTTTATAACCACGGAAATACCTTAATTAGTGAGTGTAATATATTAGTTTCCTACTTTATGGGAGTATATTTTGAAAGGTGGGATTTTAATAAAATATTTTCCGGAATACCTTCTATCAATGAATTTGATTATTTTAGCGAATATAAATCTGTTTCTGCAGGAAGAAAGATTGAGGCAAACTCAAATTTCAATTGTTTAAATGTCAAAGGTTTAGTATCAAATAAAAACTCAGACACATTTAATAAATTTATTACAAAGATTTTGACTGAAAAGTTAAAAGATAGGTCTTTGGCAGATGATATATTATCTACAATTTGTGATTTATTGAACTGTAGTTCGCTAGACGAGTGTATTCAAAATAACTCATTCTTTAATTTCCATTACACTCAGTACAATCGCAACAGAAGAGAAGCCCCAATTTATTGGCCTATTTCCACTGATTCAGGCAGTTATACTGTATGGCTTTACTATCCAAAACTCACTGACCAAACTTTAATATCTGTAATTAACAATCACTTACAACCTAAAATCGATGAAGTCAATAGTCAGTTCAGGCCCTTGGAAAACAATTCAAATCTTAACAATAGCGGCTTAAAAGAATTAAATGCTTTGCGGGAATTGAAGCATGAGTTGGAGGAGATGAAAAACGAAATTTTAAAGATAACTGCTTTGCCATACAAACCCAATCAGGATGATGGTGTTTTAATTACAGCAGCCCCATTGCATAATTTGTTCCGGCATACCAAATGGCGTAAATCAACAGAAGATTGCTGGAAGTCAATGGAAAAAGGCAAATACGATTGGGCTCATTTAGCCTATTCCATTTGGCCGGAAAGAATAATTAAAAAGAGTAAAAATGATTTAAGTATAGCCATTGCACATGGATTGGAAAACATCTGTGAAATTAATCCAAAAGGTAAAAAGCCTACCGCAAATAAGACGCCTAAAAAGGGCAACGTTAATCCGCAATTAAATTTTGATGAATGATACGAGAATTTATAACGGAATATTTGAAATCAAAACTCAAGAATAGTCACTCACTCGTTATATACGATGATGGGCATTTGTATAAGGAATTATTGCCCGGACTTATAAATGATAATACAAAAGTATTTGATATTTCTACATCCGTTTTATCAGTTAGAGAAGATGCAATCGACTATTTTAGTCACGTAATACCTGCAAATAGAAATGCAAGGATGATATTGTATGTTCCCTTTGCACCACCTGAAACCAAACAGGAAAAGATTGATGATCCTTTCTTTATTTTTACTTTAGGATGTTGTTATTTTCCTTTTGACGCAAATGATAAATACTTGTCACTTTGCAAGGCTTGTTTTAAAGACAAAGAACAAAAGATAGATCAGTTGTTTGAGCAAGAAATGCCGGATTTTTACACCATAGATGCATTAGGCGGTGGTAATACCTGGGTAAAACTTCAAACACTTACAGGTTGTAAATCAGAGAAGGAAATTTTTGCAGCTATAATGGCTCCTTCTGATTCACAAAAGGTCAAGTTAACGAAAGATAAAACCTGGCAGAGGGAGTATAAAGAAGTATGTAAAATAATAGGACTCGAAGTAAAAGAAAAGTCATTTGATGGAATAACTTATGAGCTATGGCGCTTTATGTTATTTAGTGAATTTGTATTTGATTTGCCAATACCTCTTCCTGAAAATCTAAAGTTTGTTTCTGTAGCAAAACAGTCAGCGAAGTCAATAGTAATTGAAATATGTCAATCTCTTCGCAACAATAAAATATTAGAGGAACTATATGTTGCAATGGCTGAGAAAGTGGCAACGGAGTTAAACCTACCTGCTATTTTTAAAAATGAAAACAATCTTGGCGATATTGTTACATTTTCTTTTGAAGACAATACTTATTATTTTCATTGTATCTCATTGCTTTTAACCGGTAAAAATTCTGAAGCTCATTCAGTTATTTCGAGTAGTAAGGAAAATATTTGGCTGCATCATGATGAAGAGAGAAGGAGATATTGGAAGATAGCAGAATACGGATACCATATCATTCAAAGGTCGAAGAATATTACAGCAAATACTTCTACATTAAAAGCGCTAATTAATTCTTATACTACTGATTTGTATAAAACAGATCAACTCCAACGTAAGTTTGAAAAGGAATTAATGGAAATTTTACAGCCTAACGATGCATTGCAACAGCTTGTTAAGTTGGTTAGAAGCAGTTATAATTCCTTCACAGAGAAAACTCAAAAAAGCTATCAGCAATTATTTGCAAATGAACATTGGCCAGTGAGCGGTATGCTTAATAATGCTGAAGTATTTACTAAGCAAATTCAGCCATTAAGAAAATCTAATACAAAGACAGCTTATCTGCTCATTGATGCACTGCGGTTTGAATTAGGAAAAGAATTAGAAGAACAACTGGAAAAGCATTTTAATATTCAATTGATTCCGTCGTGTGCTTATTTGCCAACAGTTACCAAATTTGGAATGGCGGCCTTATTGCCGGAGGCTGAAAAGCATTTGCATTTAGAAAAGCATGAATCTTCTTTGGAAGCATTTATGGGAGAAATGGTCCTGTTAAATTTAACTCAAAGAAAAGAGTACTTAAAAGATAAATTGGGCGACCGTTGTGATATTATTTCACTAGATAAACTAATTTCAACTACTTCATTCGATTCAACCGATTTTTTAATCGTAACAACTCATGAAATTGATACAGCAGGAGAACACTTAGCTTCTAATAGTTTACATGCAATACACCAAGCTGTTCAAAATCTTGTTAAAGCTATATACCTATTGAGTTTAAATGGATTTGAAAAGCTTGTAATTGCGACGGATCATGGCTTCGTATTGCATCCCGTTTTTCAACCAGGTGATAATGTTGGTAAACCTACCGGTGAATGGTTAATGTCTAAATCAAGATCATTAGCTGGCCAGGGCGCAATACCCGATACTGCGTTAGGTTTTACTGCTCAAAAAATTGGCATAAAATCAGCTATCAAAGATTTTGTATTTCTAAAAGGCTACGCCGTGTTTGAAAAAAACACCACTTACTTCCATGAAGGGTTATCCCTTCAAGAAAATATTGTCCCGATAATAAACTTGTCAAAAATAGTTGCAAAAAAAGAAGAACACATTAATATAAACATTACTTACAAAGGAAAAACTACGGGCGTTATTACCTCACGCCGGCCATCTGTTGAAATTGCATCCTTTATTGAAGGCAAGCTTGGTTTGGAATCTATTGCTGTACGGATGGAGGCAGTAGCTGGAAATAAAATAGTAGGTAAGCCAACATCGGATGAAAAAGTTAACGAAACTACCAAACTGATTGAAATTCTTCCTGGACAATCCTATAAAATTGCGTTGGATATGGACACTAACTTTGAAGGAGAATTCGAAGTAAGAATTACTGATCCTGTTTCTAACAAATTGTATTCAAGTTTAACTTTAATAACAGATTATATATCATGAATGATGAACTGGATAAGAAATTAAACGATGTCTTCGCCGGCAAAGTTGTCAGAAAAGATCTAGTGCATCAAATTAAGAAAGCAGCTAATGTTCCGTCATTTGTTTTGGAGTTCTTGCTTTCGAAATATTGCGCTACAGATGATCCAGACGAGATTGAGTCTGGCAAAATTGCAGTCCTAGAAGTAATTGAATCTAACTATGTAAGACCTGATGAGTCTAACAGTGCCCAATCAAAAGTTCAACAAGAGGGCAGGCACAAATTCATTGACAAGATTCACGTAAAATACCACGAAAAGGAACGACGCCATTGGGCTGAAATGGAAAACTTCGGTTCAAAGAGAATTGCAATCAATGAAAAGTTTTATAAAGAAAATGGTAAATTATTAGAAGGGGGAATGTGGGCGGAAATTACACTGGCACATAATGAAGTAGAAGCAGACAATTATGCATTTTATATTGAAGATTTACGACCAATTCAATTAGCGCGTTTCAGTGAGAAAATATATTTTGAAGGCAGAAATAAATTTACTAGGGATGAATGGATTGATGTCATTTTGCGAAGCGTGGGGTTAAATCCTGACATAATGGATAATCCCCCGCCGGAAATAAAAGCCAAATTCCCTTCTGGGTTTAGGCTCAAAATGCATTTTCTGTCACGTTTATTACCCATTGTACAAAATAATTATAACTACATAGAACTTGGACCTCGTGGTACTGGAAAATCTTATTTCTATTCGGAATTTTCTCCATATTCTACCTTATTAAGTGGAGGACAAGCAAGTACAGCAACATTGCTATACAACAATAGAAAGCAGCAGGTTGGGGCAGTTGGCTTTTGGGATAATATAGCTTTTGATGAAGTGGGTAATATGAAAATTAAGGATACTGACACCATTCAAATCATGAAGGATTACATGGCCAACGGCCGTTTTTCTAGGGGAAAGGAAGTGGTTGCCAATGCTAGTTTTTCTTTCGTTGGTAATATCGATCATTCCATTGACCAGCTTGTAAATTCTTATGATCATAATTTGTTTATCACTCTACCAAAAGCATTTGATTTGGCTATTCAAGATCGTTTTTATTTTTATTTACCAGGTTGGGAAATTCCAAAAATGGATAATAAGTTCTTTACACAGAGATTTGGGTTAATAACTGATTATATGGCAGAGGCTTTTCATTATATGTTTAAACATAACAAAGATTATGTTGAATCAGTAAGCAAGAGACTTAAACTTGGCCCTAATGTTCAAGGAAGAGATGAATCTGCTATCAGAAAGACAGTCACTGCCTATATGAAATTAATTCATCCTTCTGGCCAGCCTACGGATGAAGAGTTTAACCAATTAGTTGAATATGCTATAGAGGGAAGAAGAAGGGTTAAAGAACAAATGAACAAGGCCAAACCAGACGATGAATTTGCATTAGTTGATCTTTCTTATTTCACAATTGAGGGCAAGGAAGTAATAGTTTATTGCCCTGAAAGTAAAAGTGTTGAGGCGACCCAAAACCCCCGCAAAACTGTTTACACAAAAACAGATAAGTCTGATAATTTAACAAGGGAAGAAATCGCAATCACAGACCAAGCTCAAGTGAAAATAAAAACCCCGGAAGAAAAAAGAATAAAGATCCTATATGGTGATTCAGGCTATGGCTATGAAACATTATTTAAAGATTATTTGATAGGAGCAACCGAAATAATATTGGAGGATGCATATATAAGACAGAAACATCAGGTAAATAATTTTCTTAGGCTCTGCGAAATCATTGTGAAAATTGGTGACTGCAAAAGAATTACACTCATTACCGGCGCTGATAATGAAAGCCAAAAAAAAGAGAATAACTTACTATTTGATCAGATTTCCAATAGCTTATATGATCACGAAATTGAATTTCGATATGAGTTCAGTGAAATTCTTCATGACAGGGAGATAAAATTGAATAATGGATGGAATATCAAGATGGGAAGGGGGCTGGATTACTTTCAGTCATTGGGAGGAAATTATCTCCAGGTTGGCACAAATGATTTGGATCTGCGCCCTTGTTTGGAAACGAGTTTTGATTTTTACAAGAAGTGAGAAATGACTTTGCATGAAAAAGCATTAAGACTATTATACAATATGACGATATTGATTGTATAACTATGGTTTAAGAAACTCATTGTAAAATTAATTTTCATCATTTATTTTGAAGAAGGCGCTTAAACATATAGATCTGCCTTATAACAAATGTATTTACTCAACTGCTAAAGAGCTTGAGAGATCCTATAAACTCATCGAAAATAGTTATCGATTTGATCTTTCTAAATCTGAAATTACCGAGGCGATCATTGAAAGGCTTAAGATGTACTATATAACTCAGGGAAAAATAAAAGCGTTTTTAGAAAAGAGATATTTGGCTCCGGCGGCTGATTATTTTGTTGAAAGTGTACTTTTTTTTCTTAAGTTATATTTAGCAGCATCGGAGACTAAATTAGAGGCTCATTCGGAAAGACAAATAAATAAGACAAAGAACGCAATTCGGCCAGACATTTCAGTCTGGAAAGGCGATAAGGTTATTGCAATTATTGAGTGTAAAACTCAACTCGGGTGGAATCGAGATAATTGGGAGGAACAATATAAAATGAGAGATAAAGTGCTGAAAAATTCGTTTCCCAAAGCGAAGTCATTTCTTTTGGTAATGACTGGAATAAATTGGGGCGGGTTTGGAGAACATCGCTTACTGGGTAAAAAGTATTTTTGCTTACTTAGTAACATATGGCCATTGGAATACAAGGGCGAATTCCAGATTTTGACACCTATTGAAGACTTGTTTTGCCAATTGCGATGATAAGAAATACGGTGCCGAAATTTTCGGCGAGGAGTAGATAAGAAAGAAAAGACTAACGAATGCAATTACAGGCCGGCTTTGTCTTAGAGTCAGTTAATGAATGTCTGAATATTTATGCTGATCAGTATAAGAAGCAATCTGAATTGAGTGGATTGTTGTTAAATATTAGCACGTTTAACATGGAGTCGCTTCTTAACTTAGAAGCTATATCTAAAATACCTTCGATTTATGCAGTTGCTCTAAATATCCTTACAAGGGGTCTGCCGACATTATCCAGTATTAAAGTTGAGCAATATTTTGCTGATCATTTGGGGTTGACTACTAGGGTGGATCAAGTTGAGCGAGGCAAGATATCCTTTTCATTAAATGGTGACGTTAATGAGGGGGTTTTGTTCAAAGCTCTCCATATAATTGATCCAAGAGCGGTAAATAGAGATAAATACCTTGATGTTTCCGAGACGGACAGTTCTTTTGAAAAGGATTTCTTAATACGACTCATTCCCGAACCTCTTAGTTTCTTAACGCAACTACTTCAAAAGCAGAGATCTCGGGAATCATTCACACGTGATCGAAATCTGGGAAGAGTCGATTTAAGTTTGGAGATCCCATACAATGTTACAAGAGACGAATTGAACCGTTATAGAAGATCAGTTCAGATCAAACATCACAAAGCATATGTGATTGAAGTAGATGGTGCAAAGTATCACACCGAACTTATAGATGACTTGAAGGATTTTGAATTGGCGCAACTTTCGAGAACTGTTAGTCATATAACAGAAGAACGAACGATGAACGATGTGAATGATTTGATTCAAAGCTTGAATTCAGAGCCTTTTGTCCAGTTAGTAAATGAAAATTACGGTGATCCAAATTTTCTGACTAATCCCCTAACTGCATTCGTTTTAGCTCCTTTTGCAATTGCAAGATTACAGCGAGCTTTTCTTCAATATCTTATTTCAATAAATCAATCATTTAACGTCTATAGAACCATCAAATTAGCGGTTTTAGAACGTGACTTTCCATGCGGCAAAGTGGCGATTGCAGATTTACTCTCTACAATTCATGCGCTCAATGATTTATCAAAAACTCAAATTATTATTCCAGAGGTTGAAGTACAAATTTTTACGACGTCCGAATTTAAAAATCACCCACTACACGACGGAAACGCAGTTCACTCAATAGAAAGTCTTGAAAGTAAGTCTTTTGATTTGGTGTTGGACATATCCATTTTACATAGAACAGGTGTATTTAAGGAGGACAAAAGGACGTCTTCCAATACCATTGTTGTTCGAAGTAGTCATTATACACATTATAAAACGACAGCTGGTGTTTTTTCAGCACCGGCGGTGATATATAGAGATTTGGTTACCCCGCTTCAAAATGAAATTTTCATTACAATTGAAGAAACTACCGGTCTGCTGCGAAAATTCCTTCAGGATATATTTAGAAAATTGGATTTTAGGGTGGGACAGCTGCCTATTTTAAACAGAGCAATGCAGCTTAAATCCGTTATCGGATTATTGCCGACAGGAGGTGGTAAATCACTTACTTATCAATTAGCAGCAATGCTTCAGCCTGGAACTACGATCGTAATTGATCCGATACGTTCCTTGATGCTTGATCAGTACAATGGGCTAAAAGAAATTGGTATTGATAAATGTGAATTTATTAATTCTACACAAACCACTGCGGAGAGGGTTTTCAATCAACATAATTTGTTGGCTAAAGGTCAACTACATTTTCTCTTCGTTTCTCCCGAGCGGTTTGTTATTGAAGCCTTCAGAATGGCGTTGGATAATAACTTGAAAGAAGGGAACTGTTTTTCCTATGCAGTAATCGACGAGGTACATTGCGTTTCAGAATGGGGGCATGATTTCCGAACGCCATATCTAAACCTGGGTGATAATGCGCAAAAACATTGTTTAACATACGATGGAAGTTCTATTCCTTTATTCGGCCTTACTGCAACGGCCTCTTTTGATGTTCTAGCGGATATCGAGCGAGAATTAAATATCAAAAATGATGATGGAGACGCGGTAATTCGTTTCGAAAACAGTGTTCGGGATGAAATAAACTACAAAATTCAAGATGTTCGAACTTCTGTGGAAGGGATAACAAATTTTACTATCCCATCAGTAAGAGAAAGAATAGGCAAGCGAAAACAACAGATGATATTCAACTTGATCCAACAAAGCGATCGGATTATTCAGGATTTTAATAATGATCAGGCAATTAAGGAAATTGTTCGACATTCCTATAATAGTTACGTATCAAGTTCCACTAAAGAGGAATGGACTGATGAGTCAAATTATCTGGCACACTTTAGCAAAAGATTGAACATACCTGATAATCCATTTCAAGTCTATACGGAAGTATATAAGAAGAGATACAATTATGGGATAATAGTGTTTACACCTCACCGTCAGGGTTGGCTCGGCATTAAAAATAGTTTTAGTGCTTTTGGGGTGTTTGACAATCCGGAATATGTTTTCACTAGTCGTCAGGAGGATCAAATGATTCATGGTTTCGAACAAGATACTCTTGGGTATTTTATGGGTAGTGGGGATGATGAAAACGCTGTTGCAATAGATAAGGAGTCATTTGATCACCTCAAGCAATTTAAGGATAACGAGGAGTCAATCATGGTCGCGACCAAGGCTTTTGGAATGGGTATCGATAAGTCAAACGTGCGCATGACCATACATTTGAATATGCCGCAATCGATCGAATCCTTTGTGCAAGAGGCAGGACGAGCGGGGAGAGATGGGAAGATCTCTACTTCCATTATATTATACAATGACGAACAACATAAAATTACTGGCCAATCGCAAGAGAATTACCATCTGGATAAGGAAGTACTCATGTATTTCCATAGAAACTCTTTTAAGGGCCAGGTGAAAGAGCGGGCGATGATCCACGAGTTAAGAAGTAATATTACTTTTCCAAATATGAGCAACCAACAACTTCTAATTGACCAGCTGAATGATTTATACGGAACAGACGATATGCAGTTCAATATCAGACTAGGAACAGGAAATTATCAAAATAGAATTTTTATAAATACTGTAACTGAGTTAAGCGTGGGTTACGTGTATTTGGATAGTCATAACACTGGAGTCTATAATGATTTAGGCGATAAAGCGTTTTGTCATCAGCTAGTTGATTGGCTTAAAGCTAGTTTGCTGTTTGAACAGCATAATACACTTAATACAATTCGCAATTGGCTGTCCCAGATCGTAGTCAATCCAAACCGACAGGAGGGATTTGAAAGAATGCTCTCTGAAATGGAAGAAGGTGAAGTCAAGGAATTGCTTGTTCCATTTACAAATAAATTCTATTCAAAAAACCAGGAAGCCCAACAAGGTTTCGAGCTGAATCCGGAACATCAGCTTAAAGTGATGGCAACGCCGATTGTTCGGGAATTAATTAGGAGTGGAGCTTTGACGAATGTTACTTTAACTGGTCTATTAAGGGATGCTGTATCGAAAGGATTAGACTTTTTTGAATTTATTGAATCATTAAGAATTGCTAATTCGACAGCACTTACTGAATCTCTTGAACTACAGAGGGCATATTGCTTACCGAGAAGTCAATCTGATACGGCAAAAGCTATTTATCGGCTTGTTTCTATTGGCATTATTGATTCGTATACAATTGATTATCAGAATAAAGTGTACACGATCCGTTTTATCAAAAAAGCTAATGACGAGTATTTCCTAGCACTTGAAAATCTTGTCTCACGCTATTCCTCTAAAAATGAAGCGCGACGACAAATAGTGAAGTTAAAAGCAGACGCTGCAGTAGACATCAAAAGGGGTCGTGCAACAGTAATTAGCAAATGTTTGGAATATCTTACAACTTTTATTTACGATAAAATAAAACTAAAGCGATTGCAAGCGATTGATGATATGGTAGGCCTTTGCCGGACCTCCATTGAAATTAAGGATCCGCTGGAACAAAATAAATATATTAAGGATGAAATTTACTATTACTTTAATGCTAAATATTCCAGACGTGCATTTATCGAGAAAACTAAAAATGGCGATTTACCGGCATCCATGCCAGATGATTTTGATAATAATTTGGGTATCCTCGAAATAACCGAAAAATATATAAAGTTGGTAGAAGATGAGAAATCTGGGGAATTCATAAGTAATGTCAAACATCTGAGAGGCTCTGCCATGCGAATGCTCAGATTAGATCCAGCAAATCCTCCATTTAGAATTCTTAAGTCATTCTCATTATTTATTTTGGCAAATACAATCGGTAATTTACTAATTGAAGCGAAAGATGATTTAGTAAAGGCGTTGATTAATTGGAAGAGTAATGATTCTAAATTTCAAATTGACGGATTTATATATAAATTTAAGAAGAAAATTCAAAATCATGTTAGCTATTCAACAGATTCGGCTTTTGATGATGTAATTGGCAGTTATTATGCCCTTTATTATGCGAAATGGACGGGTAAATTCACAGAACAATTCATTGCACAATAGACAATTATGGCATCAGAAGAAGTTTTAAAGGCATTAGAATCGCTTCATAAGGATTTAGAAAGGCTTGAGCCGGCAATAAGGCACGTGGAGGCAGCACAACAGGTGACGGAAATGGCGAAATCAATTCCTGCCAGGCATTTTGAGTATTTGCAAGAGGCGAGAACAAACGATATCAACCATAAGAATGAACTAAAGAACGAGCTTTCGAACTATGCTTTAGAAATCCACGAGGAGAGTAGAAGCCTTCAGAAAACTACTTTAGATATCCAGCAAAGCGTAAAAATGGAACAGGAGGCCCTTGCAAAGGTCAAAGATGCAATTCAGGATTTTCATCAAAGAATTGAAAAGATAAATTTTCCAGATAGACTGGATAAAGTTAATGCGACAATCGCGGGTATAATGGCCGCAATCCAGTCGCTTCACAGTAGGCTTGATATTATTGAACGAAATATCGGCGATAAAATAAAATCTTTAATTGACTATCAAACTGAAACGAGAACAATTATAAAATCGTCATTGGAAAGTACCGAGACAAATTTGCAAACTAAAATTTTAAATAGCCAAAAAAAGCAGAAGAACTATTTTATAATAACAATTACTCTTGTTTTGGTAATAATTGCGATGATGTTAGTTACAAAATTCTGGAGATAGCATAAAAAGTCGGATTTGAATTAAAAATATTAAAATAGCAATATGGGTTTATTTGATAATTTATTTAGAAAAGCAGGAGTTCCTGGGAAAATAAATTTGGGAGGTCAAGAATTTAGTATAAACCCAGATGGAATGATGTTTTCTCAGCGTGGCCTTGAAAAATATCAAAAAGACGATTTTGCAGGTGCAGTGGTCGAATTTACGAAGGCAATTCAGGCGCAGTCCGGAAATCAGCATTATTATTCATTTCGCGGAACAGCGTATGAAGATATGGGAAATGATATTGAAGCAGAAAAGGACTTTATAAAAGTACTTCAAATTGAGCGTGAGCATTTTGTAGCAGAATACAGGCTTGGGATGATTTACTATAGAAAAAGGGATTTTGAAACTGCTGTAATGTGGCTGAAACTAGCGTTTGAACATTCAGATGATTTGTTGAGTATGGATCATCTAGGAATAGGCAGTAACAATATTATGTTTGTGGGGAAACATATTATTGCGGGAAATCTCGGGAATTTTCTTTCTCAATTGAAAAGAAACGAAGAAGCTATGAGGTATTTGGATTATGCAATAAAATTGGATCCCAAATATCCAAATCCTTATTTGATAAAGGGTACGATATATTGGCAGATGGGTCAACCAAAGGATAGTATTCCCTATATTAAAAAGGCTATTGAATTAGGCATGTCCAATGCGCCTGCAGTGCTTAAGATGGTCGAAGAAGAGCTTGCGGAAGAACAGAAAACAACTGTTAATGATGGAAATGAATTGCAACTTGAATTTGTTTTTCATTCATCGGATCATTTACGATTTGAAAATAAAAAACTTGTCTCTGGACCCCATGGCGGAGCCCCAAGGGCGATTAAAGTGGAAAAAAACATTGATGGTGGTGTGGGTTATACAGTTACAATGTTCAATACTGAAGGGGAACGGGCTGTCGTTCAAATGACACCAAAACAAATGAAATTACTAAGTGTGGATAGTGAGAAAATAATTTTGCGTGGCTATGGATCAGATTCTATGGGTTCCTCTTTTGCGGATTATGGGCTGACTATTTATCATAGTAATGGAAATATTGAAAAAATTACCCTTCATATGCATGATCGAGGAGTTGATATTCAATATCAACCTTGATATTTATAGAAAACTTTTAGCTACCTGCGCAAAGGAATAAATAAGCATTTAACAAAATATACTGAAACAATGACCGATGAACAAGCATTAAAATTTACAAATGATGTTTTTTATTTGATCAGAAGGGCAGTTTCGGTTTCGGATTTGGAAGCTATTCCTATCGAATTTGATGGGCTAATTGAAAATAGTCTCAATAATGCCAGTTATCCAAAAATACAGTTTAGTATTAATAGCGAAGAGATTCAGTCCTTAATTGAAAATAATAGTATTAGCGAAGACCTTAGTCTTGATAAAAACATATCTTCAAAATTGTCCGACCCATTGACAAAACTGCTTTATGCAATGGCTTGGAAAAATGGTGATTTAATTAAATTAAAACACATTATCAAGGGAATTTTGGACATTAATAGCATAAATATTGAACAAGATGAAGCTTTAGTATTTTATCAATTTGGTAAATACTTGACGAAAACTGGACAACCAATTATTGACCAACATGTGATAAGAGCTTTTGCAATATATGATTCTGGAAATGCTGACCAAACAAGGATTTTCAGGAAAATTAGTTCTGTAAATAAAACTCATAAAGAAATTATTATTCTATATAAAAAATGGCTTGCTTCCGACGAATTGACCCTCGAATTACGAAGTGAAATAGATTATAGATATTATATCGATAAATTGCTTTTCGCAACTGGGAAAGCTATTAAGAGTTATAATTGATATAATTTCTGATATTTCCTGTAAATCAAATTTTATAGAATATAGCTTCTAAAATTTATATTAATATGAATTATGCGTGCCATTCCGGCAAACAGTTGTATTTGGCAAAATATAACCCAGCAAGCATATCTTCTACATCTGTCGGAAAATCTACGTGGTCATCCTTATACGTTACCCACCAATAAAATTTCAACTCGGCAATATTTTGCATTTTCATCTGCTCTGGAAAGGAAGTATGGCGAGGAATTCTTCCAAATTTTGGATGGTATCCGTTTACCAGTCTATCCTTCATACCTCCAAGTCCCGTTTTTCTATGAACGAGCAAGCCATTTATCTTTCTACCGCTAGAACCAATATAGAGTAGAATTTCTTTTCCATTCAAAATCTGATAAATTAGATAAACACCACTTTGATTAGATGGAGCATTACACTTATCTCGCAAACTCTCATGCGGGCGAAAGGTGAAAGTTCCCTTTAATGTGTATTTTGCCAATACTAATTCAAACATGGTTTAAACTTATTGAAAAAATTCCAAACCAAAATTTGGGAATCATAAGCCGTTATTGCTAATGTCTTTGTAGATATTGATATGAGAATTTTGGAAATCGATTGTTTTGCACAGGCGGTCATGCATCGTTTAAAATTACTAACATTGTAAATCCAGTAACCGCACACCAACCGTTCGCTTTTGTTACAATACCAACCTGGCCGACACCAAAATTTATTATCCATCAATGGTTTAGAACTTTGGAAGGGTAGTTGCTCGAACAAAGTTTACTGAATCATTTTACATTCCATATTAGTCTGTTTGGCCTGACGTTCCTGGGAGCGATATTTGTCGGGCTCACGTTTGCCTTACTATTATGGTTCGCCCCGAATACCAACCGGTCGGCAAACCGGTTTTTGGCATTGGCATTGGCGGTGATGGTTTTGTGGATAGCCCGCCTGTTAGCGATCGACATTCAACTGAATGCCTACATTGGTTGGTGGAGTTGGTTTCCATTCCAATGTTCACTGGCTTTGGGGCCGCTCATTTTTTTGTATGTACTCAAACTGACCGAACCTGCATATACATTTAGATCGAGAGACCTGGCGCATTTCATTCCGTTGCTGATCGAAATGGGCATCCATGCACTGGAAGTCATTGAAAGTATAAAATCCGGTTTGCCAACTTATGAAACATCTGTCTTTTACCAGCTAAACCCCATATTGCAATTCCTGGCTTTTGTTTCGGTTGGTATATACCTGTACGCGGCTGATCGCCTGATAGAACGCTTTTACCGAAATTTGAAATTTAACGGAGGCGACAGGTATCGGTACGAATTTCGATGGCTGCAAAACCAGCTGAAAATTTTCGGATGGTTATGGGCACTATGGATACCCGTCACAGCGGCTAAATATTTTTATCATCATAACCAGTCAAACGCCCAGAGCTCCTATACTCTCTATATCATTCTGACCATCATGACGATCCGGATGGCCGTCATCGCCTTTTTTAAACAGGATGCCGGTGTACGTGTCCCCGCGGAGCCATTTCTAAAACCGCCGCTTCCCGCGGAAATGAAACAAAGAGGGAGTTGGTTAAAGAAATCCATGCAATCCGGACTGTACTATCAGGATCCGGATTTAAGTCTGAAATCATTGGCCGAAAAACTTGGCCTCCATCCACATGAATTATCACGCATCATCAACACAGCGCTCAAAAAGAATTTTAATGATTTCGTTAATGAATTCCGGGTTGCGGAGATCATCAGGCAAATGCGGGATCCCGCGAACGACCGGTTGACCCTGCTCGGGCTCGCCTACGATGCCGGATTTAATTCAAAAGCCACTTTTAACCGCACGTTCAGACAGATCACCGGTAAAACGGCAGTGGAATATAAAAAGAACCTGAAAAAAGAGGACTCAAGGTATGATTTGAGACCTTATCCGGATTCCCAACCGGTAGTTTTGTATCCACAAACCATTACAAGGTGGGAATACAGAAAAATAAATCGTACCCAAATGCTTAAAAATTATGTAAAAGTGGCATGGCGCAATATCACCAGGAACAAAGCGCATTCCATCATCAATATTTTCGGACTGGCAACCGGTACATTCTGTTGCCTCTATATTCTGCTCTATGTCCAGGATCAATACAGTTACGACAGGCACCAGGCCGATACCCGGAATATTTACCGGCTCAATACCATTCACACAGGACAGGGCAATCGTTATGACCTGGCTATTTCTGCTACGCCCGCGGGACCGGCCCTGAAACACGACTTCCCCGAAGTTGAAGCTTATACACGGGTTATCCCTTTCATTGGTATTGACAAACACCTGGTTACCTACAAGGATAAAAATATCTGGGACAAAGCTGCTTTCATCGTGGACTCCAACTTTTTCGACATCTTCACTTACCACTGCTTGAGCGGCAATTTGAAAAACGCCCTTGCCGAACCTTATACCGTCGTATTGCTGAAACCAATGGCTGATAAATTATTCGGTACAGAGAACCCCATCGGTAAAACAATAACGATCGACAATAGCTGGGCCACGCACGATTATCAGGTTACTGCTGTCGTGGATGAAAGCCTTGGAAAGTCTCATCTGCATGCCGATATTTTTATTGGAGGGAATATCCCGCGTATGGGACAGTTCAATCCCAATAATCCTTCCTGGACCTCGAATACATTCCTCGCAACGTATATAAAGCTGAAACCCGGCACGGATGCCGCAGCACTGCAACGAAAATTCCCGGCCTTCGTTGAAAAGTATGTCAGCGCCGATATGAAGAAGTGGGGCGGGCATACAGATTTCTACCTGCAACCGCTGACAAGCATTCACACCAGGGTAAGTTTGGACAACACCGGTATCGGCCAGCCTGTGAATCCGGCTTTCCTTAACCTGCTCCTGTTGATCGCTGCCATTATTCAAGTGATTGCCTGCATCAATTTCATGAATCTTTCAACCGCCCATGCATCCAAACGGGCAAGGGAAGTAGGCGTACGCAAGGTAATCGGCGCGCGAAGAACCACATTGATAAAACAATTCCTCGCCGAGTCTTTCCTGCTTACCCTGCTGGCCGTGGTGCTGGCCATTCCGTTGATGATCGTTTCGCTGCCATGGCTGAACCAGCTTACCGGTACGAGCGTGAATATTTCGTTGCTGTATAATCTCCGCATCTGGGAAATGCTGCTCGGACTGATATTGATAACCGGTCTCGTGGCTGGTAGCTATCCGGCTTTCTACCTCTCGGCTTTCAATGCCATACGTGTTATGAAAGGAAATTTTTCAAACCATATGTCGGCCTCGGGTATACGAAGAGGGCTCGTGGTGATACAATTTGTATTATCGATTGTCCTTGTTTTCGGAATTCTCGTTATCTATGCGCAACTGAATTATATCAAAAACAAAGACCTCGGTTTCAACCCTGAGCAACGGATCGTTTTCACCATTAACTCGCAGGGCTCTTTCGATCATCTGTCTCCTTTCATGGACGATGTTCGCCGGCTGGCGGGGGTAAAAGAAGTAAGCAACGCCAGCCAGTATCTCAGCAATCCTGTTTTGTACAACAATAACTTCATGCTGCCCGGGCAGTCAACTGCAGAATCGAAGAATGCTGAATATGTACTGGCTGACCGTTATTTCATGGCCGCCAATGGCATCGGTCTCTACGCCGGCCGGGATTTTCGGGATGGAGATTCCGACCGTGTTTTGATTAATGTAAGTCTCGCCCGGCATCTGGGGCTTGATCCGAATAAAGCGGAAGGTGTGAGACTGCACGATGATCAGGGCAGGCAATTTGAGGTCGTCGGAGTGATGAAAGATTTTAATTTCTCAAGCCTGCGATTTGAAGTGAATAACTTCCTGGTTTGGATCAACAACCCGCGATATGGATTGTGGCCGACCATCACAGTACATGCCAATACGAATAACTATCAGGATCTGCTGGGTAAGATCGGCGATGCATGGAAAAAGAACATGGCAGGTGTGCCCTTCGATTATGTATTCATGGACGAATCCGTGCAAAAGCTATATGAGACCGACATCACCATGTCGCGCGTGATCAATGCGTTTACGGTGATGGCCATTCTCATTTCCAGTCTGGGTCTTTTTGGCCTGGCAGCTTTCAGTGCAGAACAAAAGAAAAAGGAAATTGGCATTCGAAAAGTGTTGGGGGCCAGCGTTACGGTCGTCGTTCGATTGCTGTCACGGGAATTTCTTTTCCTCGTGATCATATCATGGCTCATTGCCTCACCGGTTGCGTGGTGGGCAATGAATAAATGGTTACAGGGTTTTGCCTATCGAATCAGCATTCAATGGTGGATGTTCGGGCTGGCAGGTATGATCGCTCTGGGTATCGCCATGGTCTCCGTCGGTTTCCAGGCCATCCGCGCAGCACTGATGAATCCGGTAAGGGCATTGCGGAGCGAATGAGTGGATTACAACTGGTTATCAACATATAGTAGTCGTTGTCTTCCTGTAACAGAAATAAACTTGTCAACTTGACAAGAAAATAATACCTTGTATAAAACCGAAAACAATGAAGATCATGAGTGTGGGGGAATTAAAAACCAAATTTTCCGCTGTGCTAAAAAGGGTGCAGGCCGGGGAAGAGATCGGTATAGCTTACGGAAAAAACAAAGAGGTTGTGGCCAGGCTTGTACCTAAAACAACTGCTAAACAATCTAAAAGGAAAATTGGGATATTAAATAAGAAAAGTAAGGTTGTTTTCTCAAAGGATTTTCAGTTAACGACCGATGAATTTCTGGGACTATGAGTTTCCTCCTGGACACGCATTATTTACTTTGGGCCATTTCAGATTCATCCCGGATTTCAAAAAATATTAAAAATATTATTTCTAACCCGGAGAATGGAATTTTTGTAAGCACGATCAGTTTTTGGGAAGTATCTCTGAAAAGCGGGTTAAGAAAATTAGAGATTTCGGGGTTTTCTCCGGAAGACCTGCCTTCGTTATGTTCAAAAATTGGATTTGAAATTATAGTACTATCTCCCGAAGAAAGCAGTACATACCATGAACTGAAGGCCACCCATCATAAAGATCCTTTCGATCGTATGCTTATCTGGCAAGCCATCCGAAATAACTTAATACTCATTAGCTCAGATGTAAATATCTCCAGGTATAAATCTGAAGGATTGAATACGATATCCAGATAACTATGAGTTAATGATGTAAAACTCATAGTTTGGCAGCAATACTTTTTTTTATTCCCGCCGGACTTACACTGGTGGTAACGCTCCGCGAATTTCTCAAAAAAGCCATCTCAGAAAGAAGCCGGCAATGATATAATTCAGACAGCAAAAAATGGGTATGTTATTTTTAGTTTGGATGGATACCGGATCGTAGCCTATCACTTATGGGGCGAGTAGAAACTGATTATACTACGGATTATTTTCTTAATTGTTTCACAAATGAAAAATCAATCCAAAATGATTAGATTCAAACGATCCAGTTAACTAATAATAACGGGTGGGTTTTTAAACAGGGAAATAATACCGACTGGTCAAAAAAGGAATTCGACACAAAGTGATGGATACATTTCAATCCGAATCAACTTTCATCAAAAAGCTTCGTAGGCCTTAAGGGAGGCCGTGATCTGGCTCTCGGTAAATTTTGATTTTTTCATGATCTACAGTATTTAAATTTATAAATAATTACCCCGAATCCAGCTTAAAATGCTTCAGTTTTTTGGGAGGAGGTCAGACCCTAAGGGTAAATACTTATTTAGTCTCATTTTTTTAATGAGACAGGGGAAAATTTCAAGGTTATTAAACCTAATTATTTGATATAAATGCTTTGCTTTGTCTCCGCGCTTACCACACTCTCCTCCAGTTTTTCATCCAGGAAGGCTCGTTACTTCCGAATCAACTCCGAACTAAGTGATTACCCTTAGAACCAAAAGTGGGCGAACATTTGAATTGTAAAAAACTAGGTTATAAACACGATCTAAATATTTATTTTTCAAAATCTTACGCAAAATCAGCAAGAATATTTCTCATTCTTACGTGGATTTTTAAAAAATATTTCCCAAAATCCAGGGAAAAAGACGCCTCTCAATTGTACGCCTTTTTTTTTCAGAAATAGACCCGGGAATCTGAACCGGTTTAGATTAATTTCTAAATTTCCGGACGCTTCAATATTTCCATACCCAATGGATATCTGATCTCCTGCGCTATCTAAACTGCTTAAACAAACTTTCATTTATAAAAACCTAAAAACAATTTTATGAAAAGTAAACTGCATTTGTTTCTGATCATGTTTATCATTTGGTGTCTTTTCAATCTCTTCACGATGGGGATATTAGATAAGTTACATTTAATGAATTTTCATTCATATTATAGCGCGCTATTTTTCCTCACACCTTTTCTATTTTCTGCCATTGCCGCTAAATGGCCGAAGTATTTTAAAAAAGTACTGCTATGTATCCTGGTGATCGAGTTATGTTTGTTAATTACATTTTTGTTTAAGGACGTTGAACATAATCCTGTATTTATTCCTTTAGGAATGTTTAATGACAGTTTCTTTGTCCTGTTTGGATATTTGTTTAATGCAAATGGCTATTGGCTTGGGTATTATGCAGGCCGCCTCGGAATCGCCTCCTCGGATCTTGGCCTGCTTATCGGAGAAATGATTCTAATTGGCATTTCTGTTATCCTAGTATTGGCCATTCATAAACTTTCAATGTGGTTGATGGATTTTTGGTCAGAAAAAGAAGATCTGTTGATGCAATAAATCTAAAACGAATCTGATTTGTTCACTGATTCCAGATCAATACATAAACAAGGCCGCTACCAGACCAATTACCTTTCATAGGTGGCGATTCGAAAGGTGATTTTAGGGAGAGATGTATGGCGCGAATTTAAAAGTGCATCCGTCCGGTGTAAAATAAACACCTGTAAATAAAATAAGACAAAAGACGTAGAATGCATTAGCAGTCCATTATTGCGAAGCCTCAATCCCTTCTCCGATCGCCTGTACCAGGTCGTGAGAAAGAATGATTTCTCCGTCTTTATTGGCCTGATGCCAGATAAACTTGTTATCAGGCAGCCTGGGAAAGTTTAACGCAACAATCGTATACCAGGCGTCCGGCAATTTTACCTTATACCGTGCATCGCCTTTTTCTGGAGTCAGGGCGTAAAGAGATTCAAACGTTTCGCCTTTGTATTGATAAGTGAATGGGAACATGTTAATAGATTGTACCTCGTCTAATTTATCATTTTTGGAAATATTGTCAAAAAAATTGCTGTAAGAAAAAAACATTTAAAATACCCTTGTTTTTCCCAAAATAAGCTGGTGGAAATCTGGTGGCTGTCTTCCGAAATGAAACCGGCATATACCTGCACTGGTTTTCCCGTGAATAAGGTTGCATCCATTGAATAGAGGCAATCCGATCTATCGGCGACGTCCACTTTAAAAATCCAGCGGCACAATTTGCAGTTATATACCGCTACAAAAAGCAGGTCAGATGGCAGGGATTCGGAAATACCGCTATTATCTGTCCAGCGAAAAACGAGTTTCCCTGATTTTAGCGGGGAAACAGATAGTGCCGGCGGATTCGGCAATTTTCCCTTTGTCAAAATAACTTTTGGATAATCTATCCGCAGTATCGGATAAGATCCTTTGACGCCATGTTCAGTATTTTCATTCATCACATGGTCAAAAGCAGGCGTGTAACAATTCAATTTATCCAATTCTTTCAGGAAAGGTCGCAGGGGTCGCATAAATCGGTACATGATCTCATGTTTCCTGTGATATGCACAGCCGGGTTTCCTAAACCAGCCTTTGCCAGAGATCGAACTATTTTTCCCATTATTCATTTTCAATCCGCTTTTTTCGGATACACTCATGTTTTTCATGTTTTTGATTTTTAATATTTAGTTATTGGATGAAAACAAAGCCGCCACCCGGGCGGCTTTGGGTTTCACAGGCAGGATTCGAACGGGTTATTTATAACAAGGTTATTGGACCGGCGTAAATGGACGTGGACTTGAGCAAACCGGTTGGTGATACAAATCCGAAATAAATTTCGATTCGTTGACCGCTGAATCCGGAAACATCCATTAAATATTTTCGTTCCCGTCGCTCGGAACCAAAAGGTTCGCATTTAGATTCATGCGTTGCTTCGCAATAGGCTGCGACGAAAATCTTATCTGATTTAGACGCTTTACGTTTCATCATTCCGGATGACCAGCTTAATTCCAGTAGACCTTTTGCAGGTGATGCCACATGATAAGTCCGGGGGATGGGTAAAATTCCTTTGCCCAGGATTACCTGGCTAAAATCAATTCGCTGATCCGGATGCTGTCCTTGTATAGCGTTTTGCAAAATATGCGACATGGCTTTGTGAAAGCCACTCCTGCCTCCAGGTTCATCATATTTTTGAACGATCGGCACTATGTGTTTTAAAAATTGAGAAGCAATAGCAAAATTTCGCCGGGCCGTCAGTTCACGTGTTGTGTATTCGCTTTTCCTGGGTCCCCGCTTTTTGACTATTACTTGTTTGCCATTTACGACTCGTCCGTAATAATCACCAAATTTCCCGCTAAAAAGAAAAGGAAATTGGTCATCTTGAATTTTCATTTTGTAAATTTTAAATGTTGAATGAGTTGAGTTTTATATAATGCAAATTTTTTCGGCCATCATGATGAATTCCCGTATTGCTCACGCGATAGTGCGGAATTTGATTTCTGTCTTATATGGGCGTTCAGTAAATTCCTGAGGTCTGATTCTTTATAAAAGATTTTCTTCCCGATACGCGCAAATGGAATAATTCCTTTGCTTCTCCAGGTTTGCAAAGTGCGGTTGCTGATATGCAATCGCATTAAGATTTCCTGCTTGTCGATCCAGATTTCTTCTGGTATTTGATCTTTCATATTTTGTTTTTTAAAACCCCGGCCAAAGAATTGACCGGGGACAATCACCGTTCCTTATGGCAAATGAAACAGTGTCATTGGATATTGGATTCATTAGGTACTGCTTGTTTCGCTTTCTGAAACAAATTTGTGGTGGTTTTCATGATCCATTTCGGAGCCTCCGAAAGATTTTTTTTTCTTCGACGTCCGAAGCTTTAGCGTAGGACGTTAAAATATTTTTTATTGAAAGCAGATAAGCGCAACATGAAGCATTATGTAGCAGGTTGATGCAGACTAAAGCAGGATGAAGTATTGTAATGCAGGATGAAGCAACATGACGCATCGATAAAATAATTTATGCAATCACATGTTTAGAAGAACAGGCGTCATGCTGCACTTCGATTCTAGATAAAGAATGCAGCGGGCCCGGCGCCTGAAGAGAGAAAAGACAAAAGCGATTTAAACATGCCGGCTGTATCCCGACGATGTTTAAGCGAAGTACAAGCGAATTACAAGCGGGATACAAGCGAATTTTAGACGGTATATGTGCAAATCGCGCATTATTAACTGTAAAAAAAGGTATATGGGATTTGTAAAAGACAATTATGTAACCTCTGGTGCTTCCGGAAATGTTGGAAACCAGTGGTCTTTCCGTCAACGTGCTGGAAAAACGGTCCTGGCAAAGCAGCGTGGCGCGAGTAGTAAACCGCCCAGTCCCGGAATGCTTGCAGTACAGGATCGCTTTAAGACGGCTTTCGCCTATGCAAGAGTTGCAATGAAAGACCCGGCTACAAAAGCAGCCTACGCAGCGGCAGCGCCAAGAGGCGTGAGCGCTTTCAATTTCGCACTTGGAGACGCAGCGCAATCACCAGTTGTAAATAAGATCGACAGCACCAATTATCATGGCGCTGTAGGCGACAAGCTTGTGATAGACGCGACGGATAATTTCAAAGTGACAGGCGTAGTCATAACAATCGACAGCGCCGCGGGAGTTTTAATTGAAACCGGGAATGCTGTGTTGGATGACAATAAGAACTGGATCTATACCGTAACAGTTGCCAATGCAGCCATAGTGGGATCGAAGATCACGGCCGTTGCATCCGACTTACCGCTGAATACCGGTACGTTGAGTGTAATCCTTTAAAAAGGTAACCCTGAATCGTAAACAAATATGGAACTGGAGCTTCTGAGAACATATTGTCCTATGGGAACCAATGGAAAGATTCTGTTACAGGGCAGATGGATATCGTATTGTATCGAACTCCCCTGGAAGAACAACCACGCACAGGTTTCGTGTATACCCGAAGGACGGTATGAACTGGAAAAAAGATGGAGTCCGAAATTTCTCCGGCATTTGCAGGTGATGCATGTGAAGGATCGCGATTACATTCTCATACATCCGGCAAATGATGCACTGCATGAACTGAGGGGCTGTATCGCTCCGGTTTCATTTTTAACTGGTCCGGGAAAAGGTATCGGCTCCAGGGTCGCTTTGAAAAAGCTGACCGATCTGGTATTCGCCGCGCTTGACCAGAGTAAACCAGTTTTCTTAACTATAAAACAGGATACATAATGTCCATTGTTGAAAGGCTGCTGTCACCTACGCCCACGTTCTTTCAAAAGCTAAGGAACATCGGGTTGGTGCTCGCCGCGGTAAGTGCCGCGATCGTCGCCACACCCGTTGCCCTGCCAGCAATCATCACAACGATTGCCGGCTACCTCGCTGTTGCAGGAACCGTGCTGGGTGCAGTAAGTCAGATCACTGTTCCATCAGACACACAATAACATCTCGCAAAGGTGTTACAAAGGAAAGCCCCGCTTACGCGGGGTCTTTCTTTTTACACTTCCAGACTTCCAGTCTTCCAGTCTTCCAGACTTGCCTTTTGTTGATCCTTTATCCAAAATAGTTGCAAAACACTTAAATTCAGTGATCATAATGAGTAACCTGGAACGCTGACGGAAACCTTAAAGTCAATCTGCAATGAGGGTTTTATTGATAATTCCCCTTCTCTTTTTTACAATTCCAAATTGTTATTCTCAGATTGTTCATGATGATGAGATTCAATTAAATAAACTTCCATCCGAAGGAATATTGCTTGATAAAGGCTGGAAATTTCATCAGGGTGATGATTCTGCCTGGGCGAAGCCGGATTATAATGACAGAGACTGGCAGGCTATCGATCCATCGCTGGACATTCGCCATATGCCACAAATTAAAAATGTCACGATCTTTTGGATGAGGGTAAAATTGCTTGTTGATTCTTCTTTGATAGATCAGCCGCTAGGTATGACAATATCACAAGTAGGGGCTTCCGAGATATATCTGGATGGAATGCTTTTATATAAATTCGGCACTGTTAGTAATATGTTCGACAAAGAACACACTCATTATATTTTAAATCGCCCATTCAGCATCAAATTGAGTGATAAGAAAATACAAACAATAGCAGTAAGATATTCCTTTAATCGGGGGAACTTTTTGATTAAAAGCGAATACCCTAATTCATGTTTCAGAATAATTCTAAACAAGGTAGACATAGCTTATTCAATTTATCTGCAGCAATCCCGCAATTCTATGTTTATAGAGATAACTCAAATAGCCTTATGGCTTCTTTTAAGTCTTCTTTGCTTTGGTTTATATTTCTCATTTCAATCCCAAAAAGCATATTGGTATATAGGTGTGTATAGCCTCTTAATTTTATCTGGCGGTTTGTTTACCGGAATAATAGCCAGAGAATTGGTATTAACAAGTACAGTTAGTGCAATTCTTCTTATAGGATTTACACTCAACCTGGTTAGTTCACCATTTAGTCTGTTTGGAATTTACTTACTGTTTAATCAAAAGAAAAGTTGGTTTTATTACGGGTTGATCGGATTTGGAATATTTGTGGTAATCTCTTATTTCTTTTTGTATGATCTGGGTGAACATTTCTACGGTTTGTATTTTTTACTTTATACATTGGAGTTTTTACGGACAAGCGTAAAGGCAATGCACCGTAAGCGCCCGGGAGTTACCATATTATTGATCTCCAGTATATTATTTTTCATATTTATTATTCTTGCCTTTATTGAGTTAGACCAGAAAAAGTCGCTATTGTGGGCTCATTTTTTTGCATTTCTGGGAGTAGCTTCCGGTCCAATTTGTTGGTCGTTGTTCATGTCAGGTGAATATGCCCGCACCGGCATCGCCCTGCAAAACCGTGTAATAGAAGTGGAAGGATTATCACAAAGGGCCATCGCTCAGGAACAGGAAAAACAACAAATCCTCGCAAATCAAAATGAAACGCTTGAAAACAGAGTTTTAGAACGAACTGCCCAGCTGAACCAATCTATTAAAAATCTTCAGTCAACGCAAGCCCAATTGATTCAATCCGAAAAAATGGCTTCGCTGGGAGAACTTACAGCGGGCATAGCGCATGAAATCCAAAACCCTTTAAACTTCGTGAATAATTTTTCTGAAATAAATACTGAACTCATAGCTGAATTGAAAAATGAAGTTGAGACGGGAAATAAGCTGGAAATATTGTCGATAGCCGATAACTTAAATGAGAATGAGAAAAAGATCAACTTTCACGGCAAACGGGCCGATGCCATCGTAAAGGGGATGCTGCAACACTCAAGAGTGGGCATTGGTCACAAAGAACCGACAGACCTGAATCGCCTGGTGGATGAATATTTACGCCTTTCTTATCAGGGCCTGCGGACAAGGGACAGTTCTTTTAATTCAAAAATAGAAACGGATTTTGACCGGCAAATTAGCAGCATCAATATCATCCCTCAGGATATCGGGAGAGTATTGCTGAATGTATTCAATAATGCATTTTATGCAGTAACGGAGAAAAGGAAACAGCAGCCAGAGGGATATGAGCCAACGGTGTCCGTAAACACGAAAAAAACAAATCAGGGGGTCGAAATCACGGTGAGGGACAACGGGAATGGTATTCCGAAAAAAATTCTGGAAAAGATATTTCAACCCTTCTTTACTACAAAGCCTACCGGTCAGGGAACAGGATTAGGATTGTCAATCAGTTATGATATTATTAAAGCCCATGGAGGTGAAATCAGTGTTGATTCAAAAGAAACTGAGTTTACTGAATTTGTGGTACAAATTCCAATAGTTTAATGGGGTATTGCAAGAACCGTGCTGGGTGCAGTAAGTCAGATCACTGTTCCAACAACCACAAAATAACACCTCGGTGATGTTAAAAAGAAAGCCCCGCATTGCGGGGTCTTTCTTTTTACACTTCCAGACTTCCAATCTTCCAGTCTTCCACACTTGCCTAGGGATTTTTCCAGGATAATGAGTCAGTGAAATGTTGAGCCTTTAAAATCTGAAGATTTCCCGAATCCAGTTTTGCCTGCTGCCCGGGCTCGAGATTTACAGGTGTGACAGATTTTCCTGCAACAGAGTCGATACGTAAGGATCCGCTGATCAGCGTGGCTGTAGTAGCATCTCCGCCGAAATTGGCTTTCAGAAGAAAATCACCGCCATTGGAAAACATGTACATACTGCGACTGATCTTATCTGCCACAGCCTCCTTGAAAGCGGAAGGTGTTGTGCTATCAACCGGTGGTGAAATTTTTACTTCATACATATGTTTTGATGCGAGTGGAATATGAATATAGCTTTCCCCACTCAGGAAAATACGTATGGTATCGGTCAGTTGCCAGGATGGATATTTGATCGTGGCATTTGAATTCAGCCAGATATGGGTGCTGTCTTTAAAATTCAACAGCAGGCGGTTTCCCTCAGTTGTGAAGAGTCTGTAATAAACATCCTTCGCCTGACGGCTTGTATCGGGGATGGTTCCTATCAGCCAGCCGTTCCTTCCTTCCTTAATGTCAAGATCCGCAAAACCTTCCAGGAATCCGCGGTTGAAAGCAGGATCGCTGAGCAGATCGGAAAAATTAATAACGGCCGCCAGTTGATCTTCATTATCCCTAGCAGGATGCTTGTGCGCAGTTTGGAACCGGTAGACGACAACACCAATGTAGGAGCACAGAACTATTATTATTGTAGCTGCAATCTTCAGGGTCCCGACTACAATTCTGCGAACAAGAGATCGTGTTTTTGTTACTGGTGCTTGCTCAAGGCGCCTGATCCGGCTTTCCTCCAGCAGTTTCAGATTAGCCCGGATTACTTCAGGATCTATTGCTTCCTGAAACGTTTTTTCGTTTACCGGAGATTGTTTGCGCCAGGCTTCGAGTTCATTTCGTTCATTTTTACTCAATTCGTTTCGTATATAACGGAACATGAGAATTCCTATTCGTTCGGAATTATTCATAAAAAAAGATTTAAAAGATAAAAAGTAAAACCTTGATTTCTTTCCAGATCCCACCTAAGCTTTTGCTTGGCTTCGGAGTAACGGTTGGCTACGGTTTGAACGGCGATATTCAGTTGTTCGGCCACGACCTCGTTTGACAGGTCCTGGAAATGTTTAAGCCGGAAAACGATCTTCAATTTCTCGGGAAGGGCATTGACAGATTTGAATAGAAGCGCCATCAGCTCGCTAAAATTTATATCCGCATAAAAATTATCATCCTGGTACGGACGACGCGCTTCAAATTCCGCGTGTTTTTTTTGATCCGACTCCCGTTTTTTCAAATGATTAATACACAGATTTTTGGCAGTCTGAAACAGAAAGTCACGCATCTGACTTAGATCTTCAAAAGTTCTGGTTTTTTCATAGAACACTTCAAAAGTATCGTTGACCAGGTCTTCACCGCTGAAAGGATCGCTCGTCATTTTTGTTGTCATAATTAAAAGTGCATCATGGTAGCGATCATAGACCGCGTTGCGGCCGTCATCCTGGCCACGGTTGAATCTACGTAGTATCTCATTGTTTGATAAGGGTTGCATAGGCTGATAAATTAATGATGTAATGAAATGCAATCCATCACAATTCCGGCAGGTTCTCAGAAGAGTAGGACAGGATCCGGATCAACCTGTTTTTGTTGCAACAAAAACTTTTGAAAAAGTACAAACAAAGAAAATACGAAAGTTAAAACACGTTCATTTTTTGAGAATAAAAGGCGTACAATTGAGAGACCCTTATTTCCCTTGTATTTAAAAATAAAAGTCGTACAATCCTCGAACTCATTTTTACCTGGAATTTTAAAAAAAATCTGTATCCCTTATTCAGCGTGTATTTACCTGAATTGTGGAAAAATAAATAGTTGGTCAGACTCGCATTTTTGTCAAACGGAATCCCATAGTTTAGTTCTGTCCTTTGAGAAAAAAGCTGAGAGGAAAACAATTTTTTACATAATCATCAAAACACCAATCTTATGCTCACCAACCCTGAAAAATCCAATGAAGGCAATCAGCAAATTGCAAATGTTTTCGAAATCCTTCGCGAAATTCAGTTCGAATTAAAATGCCTCCATGAGAACCTCTTACTCGAAACCTGGATGCCCCCGAATCATCTGATGCGGATTTGTAAATTCATGGACCAGGTGGAACAACTTCGTGACAATCTTACGCAGGCCATTTTTCGACCCTACGACAGTGGGTTAACATTTACAGCACCCAAAGTGTACCTGGACGAATTGGGATACGCCATGCATGCCCATGGTTCTTTTAATAATGGCACCGCACCCCTTCATAAAATCCAGGCAGCCCTAGGGAGACTGGGTAACGTGAATCTGGGTAATTACTCCCGCACCTTTCAGCAGCTACTCACCCGTAAAGAGGGATATACCAAATACCTGGGGTTACTTACGCTTAGTCTCAATAACAGGATTAATGATTTTTATTAAGATATGTGGTGGACTGAAATTTATATTGATTAGTAAATTATAAATAAATAACGCTGGTGGTATAGTAAATAAATACGCAGTACTAAGTGTTTTCACTTAGGCAAAATTAAATTTCAATAATAATTTGGTTATTTGATTTAGAGTTATAAATTTAGTTCACGGATTTATGGTAGACCGATGCGCCGAGGCGTAACTCTTCTTAGGCAATATGTATGTCGCATTAATTTTATTCCTATCCCTTCGTTAGCTTCTTAGGATTTATTGTCCATATCTTAATTATGTTACGCCCGGTTTAACGGGATGAAAGTAACTCTATCTTAAGTCCTTTATTTAAGTAGATGGCAGATTTTTAGTAAGCAGAAGAGAATACGAAATGTAGACAGAAGAATAACATCAATAAATATGTAGGACAACTATTTAGACATTAAAAAATATAAATTATGGCAGAGACAAGTTTAAGGACAGCTTCGGGGAAACTAATAAAAATTAAAATGGCTGAACAAAAATTTCAGGCAATTTGTACGGGAGGTCCTCTTCCGATATGTAGTCATATAGGCTCATGGTTTGGACCTGAAAGAAATACTGAAGACGAAGCAAAAGCTGACAGGGATGAACATAAGAAACAATGTCCTAATCATGACCCAGAGGTTGTTCAATGGTAGTATCGGTAGAACTAATTTGTAGGAGAAGCTTTATTTACATGCAATTTATTTGTAAAAAATATCTGAGTTAAAAAAACCAACTTTATGATTTTTAAGCACATCTGTACAACGGTAATATTATCAACTTTATTTTCATCTTGTTGCCATAAAGCATTAATGCGATGTACAGCTTCAATTTCTTCTCTACAGAATAGATATGACAGCTTACTTGGAGAGAGAACTATACTGGAGAATCAAATAAAAAGCATTAACGATGAAAAAAAAGCACTTCAGATTATAAATGACAGTTTGGCTAAAAAGTATAGAGCGGAAATTATAAGAACAAATAATAGTATAGTCGACTATTTTTCTGCAATTGCCGAGGTGGCAAGGAATTATCCACCACCATTTAAGAATGCAGCAAACGGAAATTTTAGGAATACAATTGCGAATTCTGTTGACATAAATAATTTGGCGGATCCAAAAATTATATCTGCTACGATAGATGCCAAATGTTTACTCGATGTTTTTAAGGCGTTTGCCCAGGAAAACCAAAAGGCTTTCATATCGCGCCCTAATTATAGATTACCGCATAATGGATGTTGTGGTAGTAATGCTTGTTATGATTTAAATGCTGTTGAAATTTTATTATCAGTTGGAAATGATATTGTGGAATTGTTTGCAACTGGAGGAACGGATGTTCCTACCTGGGCTCAGACAGCTGGCGACTTTGCCGGAATATATCAACAAGTAAATAGTCAAGGCTGCAATAACCGTGGAGGAGCTGAAAATGCAAATGGTTTTATTGCTTTAGATGTTAACAACGCAGCAAAAATGGCTCTGGACAAGTTGGATAATTGTTATATCAACGATTCCAGTCAAGTGGGGAAAATTGAAAGTGTATTAAGAGATTGTTTTCGACAACTATTAACTTTGGATACTGCAAATGAAGGGCCTTGGCTAAAGCCCGAATGGGAGCTTAAATATTACGCAATAATGAAAGCCACGTCTGAAAAACTGGCGATTGCTTATACTTGGAACTAATCACTTTTTATTTTTCTCGTATCGATCCTGAATATCTTGAATATGAACTTGAAGTTTTTATTCGACTGTAAAATAAAGAGAAATTTATATTAGATTTTAAGTGACAATATTTTTAATAATGACTATTAAGAAATATTAATCTCAATTGCCCCCAACCGTAGTGCTCCAAAGAAACTATCATTTCTAAGTTTTTAATTTATAAATAAATGAACCTAAAAGCAATAGTTGTCGCAGTAACAATGTTTGTTTTGATTCCATTTACAGCAGATAGTGGATTTTCTTTTAAGGGCGCTTGGAATTCGGTATCGAGTTTGCCAGGCAAGGTAGGAAAGGCTATTGTTGGTGGAAGCGGTATTGGGGGGGCTGTAGAAGGGGCTTTTGAACCAGCTATAAATAGACTTGAAGAGGCAAATAGAAGAAGCATAAACCTACTTGATGAAAAATTAAGCGAAAGACTCAATCAGTTTAATGGGATTATGGAAGCGAGGGAAGAACAGTTAGATGAAATATTTAAGTCTAGTATTTATTTAATGGATGAAAGCCTAAAAGAGGATATCAATAAAATAGACGAATCTTTAAAAGTCAGAATTGGCCAATTAAACTCTGGTTTGTCGACTGTTTCGTATAATTTTTCTTCAGCATTATGGACAGTATTTAGGGGAATTGCTACGATATCATTAGTGTTCTTTTTATTATTTCTAATACAAAATTTTATTGCTGAATATCGTTCAAATAAAAAAAATAACTTGAAAGAAGAAAATAGAAAATTGACCACTCGATTTTTTGTTAGATTAGGCATAACCCTTTTGGGGTTCATTTTTACCTTATTTTTTGAGCCTTCAATTTTTAAACATTTTAGAGATCCCGCTTTAACCAAACAAATCGAAGCCATTAAAGAAAATCTAAAAACCAGTGCAAGTAGTTTGAACTATGATGAGTGTATATATTATTCATCCATTTTAACCAGTTATGAAATAGAAAATCCAGAATATCAATATTATTTGACAAAATATATGATACTCAGAGATTTTTTATATAGACCAAAATTAACATTGTTCTCCTTAAATAATATACAGGAACTTCAATCGAAGTTCACTTTGTTGGAAAAATATAAGTTTAATGCCGAACAAGTAAACCCGAAATTCAAAGATTTCGAATATCAAGTTATCAATGCGCTATTTTTTTCGAATGTAATGAATAACAAGGAGGGTGATTTAATTGCCGCGTATCTTTCTTATACTGCATTACAGGATAGTACCGACTCACCTCTTAAACCTCTGGCAGTGAATATGATAAATACTTATTTATTTCATCCAATTAATGATGAGGATGCGAAGAAATTGCTTGTTGAGGATTCTTTTTTAGCAAAAGACAATTCTTTACCGAATTTTTCTAGCTTTTCAAGTTACGATTGCAATTCGATAAATGGATCATTGTTATGTTCTAATTATAATTACAATTCAATTATTAAAAAACTTCAGGAAGGTGACGAACAAGATTTTTATTTGTTTTTGAATGCACCTTCGCAAAACTCTAAAGAGGAAATTGGTATTCGCATGGTGAAAAGATGGCAAAATGCTTTGAATAAAATTGATGGTTTATCATCATTGGCGAGTAACATCATATCTAAGGCTCTTGTATTAGATGATTCTTATGTAAATTATGTAATCATAAGTACTCCGACTAATATTCCGCGCTATACGGAAATTTTAGCTGATATTAACAACGAGACTGCAAACCTTGTAGCCACTATTTTCCCAAATAATATTCCCGTTGCCAGTCCTAGTATTACCCAAACTTCTTATCAAACTTCTCTAAATTCATTTAACCAGCTTTCCTCTATTCGTAAGTTTTTATTGTCTAAGTTTTTGAGCCAGTTCAGCTTTTTATCTCGCATGCCTTATTTATCTATGGCTATTAATGATTTTGCTGTAAAAACCACGGCAATGACTAATCTAATTACATATAGGACAAATTATGAGAGGGTCAAGGCACATCTTGCAACCACAACTCCGGCTGACGTTTTTATAGCTTATGCCAACTATATTAAGTCCCTTTCTGAATTTGATATTTATAATTACGAACCTAATAGTCGCGAGCCCTTAGCCTCTGATATTCTAAATGAATTGCCTGCTGCTACAAATATTAGCAATGATAATGCAATTAAGAAATCGTTTGAACACCTTAATGAAATGGTCAACACAAGTTTGCGAAGAAAAACTAGTCAATTTCTGTAGATTCATTTAACGTGGGTTTATGAAAAAGTTTATAATAGTGATTATTGGATTCTTGACTTTAGTAGGATGTAAAGAATGCCCAATACGCGGGGGATTCCCGGAAAAAATTACTGATCCAAATACTTCTCCCAATCGTCCGACAAATGGTTGTAAAGTAGACTTAACTACTAATTTTAAAAACAATTGTAATATTAAGTTATACGTATTTTATTTGGAGATTGATCCTGGAGCATTTATTAAATGTGAGGAGTTACAATATGGTGGTGAATTATCTCCCAATCAATCTAAACAATATATTATCCATAAAGGAAAGTTGGGATATTTCGTTTTTGCTGAGGCTTTAGATGCGAAATGTACAGATAGTCAAATAAAATCATTAAAGTGGGTTGATTGTTCAAATAGCACATCTAATACTGGATTCTTTGATACTTGCTATTAGAGAATTCAATTTATATTTTTCTAATTGGCATTTGTGTTTGTTGGTTATGTCATTTAAGAGCTCAAATCTATTTGATATCTAATTGAAAGGATGGTAATAGACAACTCTTGAGATATATTATTCTATTTTGTTTTTTTTGAAAAATAGAAGAAGACTCTCTTTGGGATAAGAGCAGGTGCGCTTTTCGGAGTAACTGCAGGTAATTGGAGATTCCGGACCATGTTGACTCCCCATTCCGTTTCATGTTGACCCACTATTCTGGAATGTTGACCCGCCCTCTTTTTGATGTTTAATTTGAAAAGAATCATTTTATTCCGGGATGTTGACCCACCACGTAATCATATGTCACAGATGCGTTATAATCTGTACTTTCTCTTCCGCGCTTAAATACCTCATGCATTGTCGTAATCACTATCCGAAATTTCTAAGACACTTTCAAGCGAGGTTATATCGGAAGTGGATGCCACGATAGGTTGTGAGATACACAACATTCTGACATCATAAAAAAAAGCATGATCGAAATGGATAAGGATATCTTTATCATAATTGATGGCATAGACCTTTAATATCCTAATAGTTTTTAAAGTTAGTTAGTAATAAATATTATTGTGAAGCCTTCCCGATTTTAGGACAGTGCTGATTTAGATTTTTCCTTACTATTACTACTACTATTATGGCTGTTAATTGTGGTAAACCCGGAGGGTTTTCCACTGTTAACAGCCTTCTCTGTATATTCATTGGGTGTTAGGTCATTTAGAGAGCCATGGGGGATTTCGTTATTTTGTGTGCGCATCCAGTTCTCTGATAATATTCTCAACTCCTCAAGGTTTTCAAATAAATAGGCATCCAGAATTTCATCACGGTAGGTTTTATTAAATCGTTCGATATAGGCATTCTGCATGGGTCTTCCTGGCTGGATATAGGTGATCTTTATATTTTTTAATCTGCACCACTCAGTAAATTCAAAACTGGTAAACTCAGGTCCGTTATCTAAACGAAAACTATCAGGCAAGTCTCTGTGTTGTTCAAGTATTTCCAACTGATTGATCACAGACACAGATGGAATGGAATAGTCCGGATAAACCGCCAGTGCCTCTCTGCTGTATTCATCCATAATATTTAAAACCCGGACACGTCTTCCGTTTACCAGGGCATCACTCATAAAATCCATTGTCCATCCTTTATTAAGTCCTTCTGCAATGACCAGTGGCACTTTAAGCCTTGCTGGTATTCGTTTCTTACATTTTCTCCTGGAGGAAAGTTTCATTAGCCGGTATACTCTCAATACCCGGTTGCGTCCCCATTTTAAGCCTTCACGTCGAATAAGTTTATAATACATATCAATTCCCTTGCGGGAATATTTGTCCACCAGCTCCTGCAGTTTATCTATCACTTCGGTATCGTCTCGCCGGGTTTGATAATACCAGAGGGATCGGGACAGTCCGGTTACTCTGCAAGCCTTGTCAATGGATACTGGTTCTTCTTTTTGAATGCTCCAGGCAACCAGCTCCTTCTTCTGACAGGGCTTTATAACTTTTTTTCGATAATCTCTTTAGCCAGTTTGTAATCCAGGCTCAGCTCGGCGTACATGTGCTTCAGACGCCTATTCTCCTCCTGAAGGCTTTTGAGTTCCCTAGCCTGTACACCGTCCATGCCGGTGTACTTCTTCTTCCAATTGTACACTGTTGCTTTCGAGATGCCGTTCTCACGGCAGAGATCGTCTATTGCACGGCCTCCTTCATACTGCTTGATAATCGAAAGGATTTTGCTCTCGGTAAAGTTTTTCTTTTTCATATTTGAACAGTTTAAATTTACGAATTTGTATAAATCTCAACTGTCCGATTTTTCGGGAAGGCTTCAATTGCCTTGAAGCCATGGGAAAAAAAGGCATCAGCCTGACAAGTGCTTACAGGTATTTATTTGTGGACTGTCACAAGGTTATAACGAAATGCTAAACTTGTAAATTTTAGCTGGCAAAGTTCTGATTGCATCGGTCAAATGACCCTAATTTATTTTCTGATAAACCGTAATGTTCCCATCAGAAGCCACTTCACCGGCAAACAGGGTAAGAGTATCTTTATTGATTAGAAACAAAACCCGCGGCGGCAGGGAATCTCCGTTGAAGACAAGTTGCGGATTGCTGTTCGGTAAGTCTTTGATATAATAAGTCCCGCTATCAGAATAATTATTTCCACTCTCTGCCCCGTAGCCAACAGTATAACCTTTGTACGTTGTATCGTAAAAGATAATCAGGTTACCATTTCCCGGCGCATACGCCCGGGGAACTCCCCTTTCCTGGGGGAATGAATCTTCCCTGAGTTCCCAGGTTCCGGTCAGCACAGTCGGAGTGGCGGCCTTGGGTTTATTATTTGTCGAATCTTTTTTGCACGACCAGGTGAGCATCATGAAACATGCAACGGAGAGTAAAATGGTTTGCTGTTTCATAATAGTATTTTCATCTTCCTGAAGTTAATCATTTTTCCGCAGCCGCAGGAAGATTTGAATTGTCACCTTCATCTAAGCATATCCCCTCAAATTATTTTGAGATGATCGCCAATTATATATTTAAATATTTCGGATATTTAGATACTTCCCCCACCCCTAAATCAATCTATATGCAACCTGCACACAAATACCTTTCCAATCTGACAACCTTACGCGGTGTCGCGGCTATTTGGGTTATCGTTTACCATTTTGAGGTTTTAATATGCCTGTTTGTTCTTCCGCAACAAAGTCTTTTGATCGAAAAAGGATATCTGATGGTGGATTTATTTTTTATCATGAGCGGATTTATTATCTGCCACGTTTACCAGCAAAAGTTTTCAGGCCGGTATCTCGATTCAGAATTTCGAAAAGTTTATAGTGGCCCGTTTTGCGCGGATCTATCCGCTTCATTTTTTTATTTTGATTTTGATGATCATCCTGGTCGCGGCAGGTCATGGGTGGAATATGATAGATGATCCAAAAGCGATCCCGGCGAACATTTTATTGTTACATTCTTTCGAAATAAATAAAATATTTACCTGGAATGTCCCTTCCTGGAGCATTAGCGCTGAATGGTGGGCCTATATGGTCTTTCCGGTCCTGGCTATTTTTATTTACAGGAGAAAAGGTCTGGCTATGATGGTACTCGGCTTATTCGTCGTTCTCGCCTACATGGCTATAATGTACTGGTTGCCCCGTCATGATCCATTCGATCCAACCGCTATTGTTCCGCATGACCTGAATGCAACGTTTGATTACGGATTCCTCAGGGGACTTGCCGGATTTATATCCGGGATGTTATTATACAAGGGGTACGAGGCTGGGATTTGGAATCGGTTTTTTCAAAGCGATGTAACGGCTTTATTATTAATTATCATTACTATATTATGCATGCATTTCGGCGTAAACGATTTTTTCTATATCATTTTATTTATTGCGCTGGTATATGTATTCGCATTAAATAACGGGAAGCTGCATGCGATTTGTAATGGCAGGGTCCTGCAGTATCTGGGTAAAATTTCTTATTCTATCTATCTCTCGTCTGTATTTCTTTTTATAATTGTTACATTGGGTATTAAAAAACTACCTGGCGTAACATACAAGGAATATTCCCATACCGCTGGTTTTTGGACAGGACTCGGATATTGTATTGCCTTTATTATTATTCACTTCGGGCTTTCATCGCTTACTTATTACAAAATAGAGAAGCCATGCCGTAAATATATTAACGCGAAATGGGGTAAGGAAACAATGCCGGTATATGCCTGAATCTTTGGGTAAAAGAAAACATATGGAATGAGCGCCCGATCATCACCACCATGGGCGACGCATACTCGTCATTGCCCAGCGGATCATAAATAAACTGACTTCATTTTTTTGCATTCTTCACATATTGATCGAGCCACCTGTTTTCTTCATAAAGCAGGTGCAGTAAATTTTCCATGCCGCGATACCCATGCGCTTCATAAGGTAACACCACATAACGAACCGTTCCGCCATTGCCCTTGATGGCATTGTACATTCTTTCGCTTTGGATGGGAAATGTTCCCTGGTTATCATCCATCTCACCGTGAATGAGCAGAAGAGGTGTTTTAATTTTGTCGGCATAACTAAAGGGACTCATATCAAAATACAGTTTTGGGTTTTCCCAATATGTCCGGTCCTCGGCCTGAAAACCAAATGGCGTCAGACTTCTGTTGTAGGCGCCGCTTCTTGCGATACCGGCTTTAAATAAATTGGTGTGGGCAAGCAGATTAACGGTCATGAATGCACCATAACTGTGACCACCAACCGCTACGCGTGTGCTGTCACCCACACCCAGCTCGGCCAGTTTATGCACGGCTGCTTCAGCATTCATTTTTAACTGATTCACAAAATCATCGTTTGGTTTCCGGGTGCTGTCCGCTGCGACAATGGGCATTTCAGCATCGTCCAGAATCGCGTACCCCTGGGTAACCCAGAAAATAGGAGATCCCCAATAGAGAAATGGAAAACTATATTTCGTGCCACGAACCTGCCCGGCGTCTGAGGAGGAATTGTATTCCACCGGATAGGCCATCATGAATACAGGCAGCGGTCCATCCCGTTTTGAATCATATCCTTTCGGCAGGTATAAAGTACCGGAGAGTGATACGCCATCAGCACGTGTATATTTAATCAATTCTTTCCTTACACCATCGAGTTGGGGATAGGGATTTGCAAAATGAGTCAGTGGTCTGTCGGCCGTTCGAAGCGCGGGATTTTTTACATAGTAATTCGCTACTTCCTTTTCTGTTTCTTTGGAAGTGAGTATAACAAGCTGTTCCGCATTCAATACCGCCCTGACATATTCATAGCTGCCTTCGCTGCAACGCCACACAATTTCATTTTTTTTAGTTTTCAGGTCAAATTTTGCAAGAAATGGCAGGTCACCCTTCGGTGAACCACCCACAGTATTATTCATCAGTATTTTGGACCCGCTGTCAAGCGTTTGTATCACATACTTATCATATTTATTTTTAACAAGTACGGGACTTCCCGGATTGTTGTATTCATCTGTTGTGTTTCTTGCATACAGGACTTCCATTTGTCCGGTCGATGGATTGAAGAGACTCGTCTGCGTGAGCTGTTTACCCTCAAGTCCCTCATTGACCAGTGCGAGTTTTTCATTTCCCCAGGTAATATCATATACCCGCATTTTCGTTTTAAATAATTCAGTTGCCTTTCCGGTAAATGGAGCACTCAGAGAATAACAGGCATCGTGATATTCTACGGTATGTTTTATGAAGCCACTATCCAATGGTTTAAACCAGATAATTGCTGAGGGCTGATCAAACCGCCATCCGAAATCATGGGGTACGTCCTGTACATTGTCAAAACCAGATGGTGAAGTTTCCTGTGAGGGCAGGTCCGCAATCTGGGAAATGGGTTGCCCGGTTATATTTGTCACAACAACAAACGAATTAAATCCGGAAGCAGGTATCAGATAAGAAAAAGGTTTATGAACAATGCGTTGCAGAATATACTTTTTATCCGGCGACAGATCAAGACTAGTATAAATAGCGGGTTTGCCGATTGGGGTTTCCATTCCGTTATGGTTCCTGACAAGTTGGGCGGTAGCATAAAATGCAAACAGGGATTCGTCATAAGGTGATTTAATAAGGTCTTCATAGGTTCGGCTCGGCGCTTTTTTTCCAATACTCTCCTGAATAGACGGCCCCGCAGGCATGAGTGATTTTTTTGGTGCTGAGCTTACAGGGTGCAGGGGGATTTTATAAAAAATGGTCTGATCATCATACCAAAAAAAACTGCCACCCAGAATAGTATTTAAGGGAGACTTATTTATTTTAACTGCTTTATGGTTTTCCACATCCACGACATACAGATCGACACGTCCTGAACTGTAATTGGTAAAGGCCACTTTCTTTTCTGAAGGGCTCCAGCTGATCTGATTGGCATGTAGCGGAGAAGGCAAGCCTTCAATTTTATATACTATTCCTGTTTTTATATTTTCCAGGCTCAGTCCGTCCGTCAGAAATTGTCTACTCCTGGAATAATTATTCGGATTGATCCGAAGTCCTGCAATCCGTAATTCGGGTTGTGCTAAATATTCTACCGAAGGATATGGACTAATTTGTCTGAGAATCATCCAGTCGCCCTTGCTGTTAACTGATATAAAAGGTGTGGGTTTTGCGAGCAGCATATCCGCCAGCTCTTTGGGAGGTAATTTATAACCGGCATTGTCCTGCGCGGAAAGGGAAGAGGAGAGAACCAACAGAATGAGAACGAAAATATTTTTCACTTTACTTTGGTTTAAAATGGCAGCAGGATGCTAAATTATCAACTAAATCGGTCACCAACACAGTAGGAACCAGGGAAGGTCTGCCCATACTAATCTAATTATTTTCTGCCGGATAAGTCCCTGAATGCTGAAACTTAATTCTTATCTTAACCTGAGATTTCTATTCTTTTCAATTCCCCCTACTGGAGAAGGTTGACCCGGTTCTATGATTCTGCTTCATTTAATTATTTAAACTAAAAAAGCAATCATGAAAAAATCAGCAATTTTCTTCAGTTTAACTCTTTTCATTTTAATGGCACAATCAAAGGTAACTGCTCAAACCAGTAAACCGTATACAGAGGGGCCAGTATGGAATGTGCAGTTTATTAAAACAAAGCCAGGGATGACGCGTCTTTATTTGAATAACCTCAATGATAACTGGATAAAAATAATGAACGAAGCAAAAACGGAAGGGCTCGTCCTGGATTACAAAGTGTTTTCAGGAATTCCTGGTTCGAAAGATGACTGGGATCTGATGTTGATGTATGAATTAAAAAATCATGCTGCAGAGGATGGACTGACCGACAAGATGGAAGCCATGCGTAATAAAATGCTTGGAAGCGAGGATGTTCAGCAAAAATCGGCTGTGGCAAGAAATGACCTGCGGGAACTATTGGGAGGCAAAATGACACAGGAACTGATTTTTAAATAACCAGTCCAACCGAAGGGCTTCTCATCGTATGGGCGGACCAACCCGTTAATAAATAAGTAGTGGATGGTTTATTCTTCACTACTTATTTAATTTAAAGTCTAATATGGCTTGTTCCTTTTCAGTTAAGAAGGCTTTAATAAGATCGATGTAAAGTTTGGTTCCATTCTCCAAATTGGTAGAGATAATAATGCCCTGACCGGATCTCTTCCCATTTTGCCATGGTTTGATCTTTTAGTTATTTTTAATTAAAGTAAAAGGAGCTCCGTCAAAGTGGGGGTACCGACTATGCGTTAGTAAAATATGAGCCAGTAATACGCTTAACTTTATCTACATGACTGAAGAAGAAGACATTCTGAAACAACCGCTGCCAGAAGAGGGCTCTGCGGGTGCCATTGTGCAGGATGCATCTATTTCACCATCAGAAACCAAAACACCAGACATGGAAGTTCATCATCATCCCGATCTGCACCATAAGCGGAAAAATTTCAGGGAATATTTTCTGGAGTTCTTAATGATTTTTCTCGCGGTGACCATGGGATTTATCGCCGAGAATGTCAGGGAGTATATCACCGACGGTCATAAAGAAAAACAATATGTTTTCTCCCTGTACGAAGATCTGCAGGTAGACACGGTCAAAATAACCCAACTTATAAATTATGACGATGAAAAAATCAGTGTATTGAGCCACATGAACACCTGTTACGATACAGTGTCAAAAAATCTAAAAGCAACTTCCTGTATGGGTGCGTTGATCAAATATTCAAAAACCAACCGAACTTTTCAGCTAACCGATCGCACGCTCAGGCAACTTGCCAATGCTGGCGGATTCAGATTACTCAGTAAAGAAGATGCGGACAGTATTTTGCTGTATGAAAGTATGTTCAGGCAGTACGAAGATTTTCAAAGGACGATATTCCAGGAAGCGCAGGACAATGTCAGAAACACTTTAAATTTCCTGGCTGATTTCAAAGTCAATTTTCCACTTCAAAATCCTGTAACCTGGTGGGGTAAGGACACAACACACACTGATCTGAGCGGCTCCTTTTTATTTTCCGACGACAGGGTATTACTGAACAGATGGTTCAATGAACTGGCACTGTATTTAAGAACTACCAAAGCCCAAAGAAACTTATTAGCCGATTTGAAAGATAAGGCGGCGCAGCTGATGGTATTCTATAAAAATAAACATCATCTCGATTGAGATAGTGTTATCGACTGATCAGCTTTTATTCGCTCTTACAAGCTTTTGACCCTGGTTGGATGCCTAAGGATTGAAGTTAGCCGTCTAATTAAACCCCAAACGGTTGAAATACTTTTTTAACATCATGATGTCAGCGTTGAGGCAGAGCATTCCGCCGTATTTTATATTTTCCTGGACTTTATTTGTTCTTTTGACGGGTTGCTCACGATTAGAAAATAAGAAATTTAATTCAAAAGAATGGAAGGCCAGTGAGAATGTGAGATTTTCTATGTTAGACGACATTGTTAATAATAAAATATTTATTGGTAAATCAAAAGAAGAACTACTCGAAAATTTAGGTCAGCCTTTTGTCGGGGAAAAAGATTTTTATGACGGGAAAGCAATGCAATTTAGAACGTCGGAAAAGAATGGAGAATATCTACATTGGTATTTGTTTGTTGAATTAAAAAAAGACACAGTAACCTACACCAAAAAGAGTCTTGATTAGATACTTTGGCAAACGGCAATTGTACTGCTCCCTTACAAACCAGACAGTTTTCTAAATATAGTTTAACAGAATTTCGTTACGTGCTCGTTAAAAAAAACAGTTACGAATCGGTCATTTACTCCCTGTAAACCCAGTGAAATCAGGCCGTGGTACTTTTTGTACAGGGATGCGATTACTGAATTTAGTGGTCGCCGGTCCCGTAATTTCCATTTGGCTTATCTTACATAAGATTACTCCCGGCTCATTTATCTCAGTTATGTCACAACAACGCCGGCTCGCAGCCATTCTTTTCACTGACATCGTTGATTCTACTGCCATCATGCAGAAGGATGAACAAGCGGCTTTATCCATAAACAAGCGATATGTTTTTGTTCTGAAACAATCTGTTTCTACCCATGGCGGCGAAATTCTGAACGACTACGGTGATGGATGCCTTTGTGCTTTCACCAGTGCCACCCAGGCCGTCCGTTGTGCAATAGAAATACAAAAGCAATCGCAGTTCGAGCCGAAAGTTCCACTACGTATTGGTTTGCATATAGGTGAAATGATTTTTGAAGATGGTAAGGTTTTGGGAGATGGTGTGAATGTGGCATCCAGGATACAATCCATTGGCGCAGCCAACTCCATTCTCTTTTCCTCTGAAATAAGCGACAAATTGAGTAACCAACCGGAGTTCAAATGCACATCCATTGGAAAATTTAGATTCAAGAACGTGAATTTGCCGGTAGAGGTTTTTGCTCTTTGTAATGAAGGTTTCACAGTACCGGATAAAAGAAAAATGGAAGGTAAGCTGCAGGAAAGAAAAACTTTCAGGTCCGGAATGCTCCTGACGGCTGTCATTTTGTTCTTTGGAATTATTACATTCTTCATATACAAGCATTATTTTAACAGACCGGGATTTACCGGTACAGAAAAATCCATCGCAGTTCTTCCCTTTGAAGCAATTTCATCCGAAAAAGAAAATGAATATATAAACGATGGTTTTACCATAGACATCATTGATAAGCTTTCAAAACTGTCCGGACTGACAGAAGTGCCCGGCTGGGCCAGGGTTAGGCTGTATAAGAATTATAAAGGTAATATTATAGATATAGCCAATGAATTAGGTGTTGCCGCCATTCTAACGGGCACCATTCAAAAACAAGGTGACAAAGTTCAAATTGTAGCTGATCTGACAGATGTGAATACGGGAAAAACAATCTGGCATACAAATGACGACAGGAACTGGGGCGATGTTTTGTCCCTGCAAAATGAGGTAGCCGAAAAAATTGCCGGTTCTTTATCCGCTCATTTAACGACTGCTGATCAAAATGATATTCAAAAAAAATATACCGAAAATGCAGAAGCCTATAACTATTACCTCAGAGGCCGGTATTTCTGGGATAAAAGAACACCCGTTTATTTTGACAGTGCAGAAGCGAACTACCAAAAAGCTATACGACTGGATCCGAATTACGGCCTGGCTTATGCGGGTCTTGCCGACTTGTATATATTTAATCTACGAAGCTTAACCCAACTGGAATCTATCCCGATCGCAAGGGATTATGCCAATAAGGCGCTATCGCTGGACAGTACGCTAGCGGAAGCTCTGACAACGATTGGGTTTATCCAGTCTGTGTATGATTACGACTGGAAAAAATCGAAACTGACACTTGAAAAAGCAATTAGGTTAAATCCCGATTATTCGTATGCCCATATTTTTTATGGGAATCTGTTACAGTATACAGGGCAAAATACGCAAGGGGGTATAGATGAAATTAAAAAAGCATTGGATCTTGATCCGTCGTCCGCTTCCCTTAACTGGATCTTAGGAAGGAATTATTATTTAGCCGGTGAATATGACCTGGCCGAAAAACAATTGAGAAAGACGATAAACATGAACGCACTGTTTCCCGGTGCCAAAGTATATCTTGCTTATGTTCTTTTAGCCAGGAAAGATTTTGAAGGAGCCATTGATCTAATTAAACAGATCCCCCAAAAGGGAATGATAACAAACACCATCTACGGGGATATTATACTGGTTTACACTTACGGCCTTTCGGGGAACATCATGCAGGCCAGGGAAGAATTGAACAAAATCTTAAAAGGAAGTTTCTACAAAGCGCATTATTTTATAGCCTGCGCCTATATAGCTCTTAAAGAATATAAACTGGCTTTAGATGAGTTGGATAAATCTCTGGCCGGGAAGGAGCTTTTTTTATATCTGGTAAAAGTTGACCCCATTTTCTTTTCATTAAAAAACGAACCGCGATTCAAAGAGTTGTTGAAAAAAATGAATTTAGAGTAATCTGCCATTGTCACTAAGTCTCCCACAAACCCACTGGAATCCGCCTTCAGTACTTTTTGAATCGGCAGGTGATAAGTGAATTGTTAATCACCGGTCCCGTAATTTCCAATTGGCTTATCTTACATAAGATTTCCCCCGGCTCATTTAGCCACAGTTATGTCACAACAACGCCGGCTCGCAGCCATTCTTTTTACCGACATCGTTGATTCCACTGCCATGATGCAGAGGGACGAACAGTCGGCTGTTTCCATAAACAAGCGATATATGGCGGTGTTGAAGCAGGCTGTTTCATCCCATGCCGGCAATATCCTGAATGATTACGGCGACGGAAGTCTGTGCGCATTTGACAGCGCCACTGAGGCCGTCCGTTGTGCGATCGAAGTACAGCAACAATTGCGAACAGAACCAAAAGTTCCCCTGCGTATCGGGTTACATATCGGGGAAATATTTTTTGAAGAGGGAAAGCCATTCGGAGACGGCGTGAATGTGGCCTCCAGAATTCAGTCACTGGGCATCGCAAACTCGATACTGATCTCTGCTGAAATAAACAATAAACTAAAAAATCAGCCGGAATTCAAAACGGTATCTGTCGGACGGTTTCACTTCAAGAATGTGGACGAACCGATAGAAGTATTTGCGCTTGCCAATGAGGGGTTCACTGTGCCTGACAAAAATAAACTGGTAGGAAAACTGCGGGAGAAAAAAACGGTACGCAAAAAATGGATCCTTCCACTGGCGTTTTTATTATTATTGGCTGTCTCGTGGCTGGCCTATGTAAATGTTTTCCACGTTACCCGGTTCACAGAAGGAGATAAAACAATTGCTGTTTTACCTTTTGAAAACCTCGGCATGCGCGACACGGAAGAATATATTTCAGATGGTATCACACAGGATATCATCAAAAATCTTTCTAAAATAGCTTCTTTAAATAAGGTGATCGGATGGTTTTCTGTCAGGAAGTTTAAGAAAACAAATGAAACCCTGAAACAGGTGGCCGATGAGTTGGGTGTTGCCGCTGTTCTTTCAGGCAGTCTGG